>VFQP010000364.1_pt1 | contig 97743 bp, 161 predicted proteins | sample 3512351 | NCBI WGS metagenome assembly VFQP01 (sample SAMN10412372, study PRJNA504923) | tailings metagenome | isolation source: Relicate 1 Philex TSF1 revegetated site | place: Philippines: Tuba, Benguet | collected 2017-08-29
TGTGTGTGTGTGTGTGTGTGTGTGTGTGTGTGTGTGTGTGTGTGTGTGTGTAGATATGGAGCTTTTGTAGTAGGACTGCATGCGTGGTATATTATGGAACATGTATAATGTACATGTAACATGCACAAAACATACACGTTTGTCCATACACACAACAGGAAAACCATATCAACATCATCCTCACCTACCCTACACCCTACACCTACCTGGAAAGCCCTCCAGCCGTCCTCTATGTGTACAGTATCATCATTGGACCCATGCATGAACAGCATGGGAATGCCCAGCCGTGCTTTGACCTGGTCAACATCATGGTGGAACGTCATAGGACATGCATTACACAAAACATAGAGGGATATGATGCAACAACATGAAGAATCAACATGATGATGTACAATGTTGACTAGGTCAAACCATGTAGGGAACAAGGTGGCAGGCACATATGTACACATTAACATAGGTACACACAAACACATGTACAAACACACAAACACACACACACACCCCACATCCAAGTACACCCACACATACCAGCAGTGGTGTTCTATGCAACCCAGGTAGATACCCATTAACTACCAGCAATCCCGCCAGTGGGTGTTGTGTACGTAATGCAACATGAGCAGCAAGGGCTCCACCCTGACTGAATCCACCCAGTGCAATAGCACAGGGGGAGATTTCAGTGGCTTCCTGATCAAGGAGTTGCTGTACAGTGTCTATTGATTCCTGTTTGTGAGTGTGTGAGTGTGTGAGTGTGTGAGTGTTGGTGTACAGTGTCTATTGATTGCTGTTTGATTTTGAGTGTGTGTGCGAGTGTGTGTGTGTGGGTGGGTTTTCTTGAGTGTGGTGGATGGGGTACAAACGCACACGTACACAGAGAAAAGAGCCTCATCAACACATACACACCTCAACACACACATACACACCTCAAGCCCCTGACACCCGTCATCAACACATACACATCATCAACACACCTCAAGCCCCTGACATCGTTCATCAAACCTATCAGCATGTCCCTCAGAGTCCATCCAGGCATGCACCTGCTTCCCATGTAGCCGTTCCACTGGTCTGACTGGCGCAGTGGGGAGCAGTATGCGACAGTGGGGGAGGTGGGGGATAATTGTTTCCTCCACTGTGTGATGGGGATGTGTAATGGGGGGGATGTGTAGGGAGGGGGGGTGGAGAGGGGGGGGAATGGTGGAGAGGGTCGTGTGTGTATTGTTGAGTGTAATTTTGGTTCCACATGCGGGCATCAATCAATGCCTTGTACACCAACCCTGCCCCAAACACTCACCTGATCGTGCCCAATCTGTGCCTGTTTGTCCCATGCCATGGAGCCACACGATGGTGCTCTCGTGTGCTGCCTTGGGCTCCAGACGCAACAGTCCTGATTGAGTGACAACGGTGTGGGTGGTATGGTCTGATGTTGGCTGATCTGCATTGCTTGTTGAGGTAAAGGCGTGGTCCCCCGATGGCACATGCAAGATGGAAGGCAGGGTGTTTGTTAGCACACGCTGAACGTTTCGGAATCCTAGTTTCTGCAACAGCATTGCGATGATGGGATGATATCAGGTGTGTTTGATGACAAGGAGGGTTGACGTTGTTGACAAGATGTGCAAATACGGATTGTTTATATGCCACTTGCAACAGTTGGATGATGGATGATGGTCACATTCCGTACGATAGGACAAGTTAATGTAATACTACATATTTAATACAAATAAAGTATAATTAAAACTCCTCAACCAGCCAATGCCTCGACAATGGCCTCTCTTGCAAACATCGTGTCCCCACTCAACAACAACTCCCCAGCAAGCACTGCCTCTCCAGGCACATATGCTCCCTCAGCAGCAATACTGAACAGCTGCCATGGTCCTGGGTATGCACAAAACACAATACCACAGCGTCCCTTGGACGTGTAGACAGGTTTCAGTGTATACACAGTGGTCCATGCGTCTTTATCATCAATCAACGTTGCTGTTTGCGCTCGTAGCTTGCCATCCCACAGCTGTCCTACGTCCCTGCGTGTGTATGAAGCACAGTGTATGCTGGCAGTTCTGTATTTATTTGGTGAGTTTAATGTCCACGGGGTGCCTGTATGCTACATATCATGATATGTAAAAGAAAACCACTCCAAAAATAAAACCACAACCACCTACTTGCTCTCTGTCCACTGGCAATTCACAGCCAGCAGCATGTGCCCTGCCTGTGTAACACGTGCCCCATACTTGCCCTCAGCCAAATCCACAAAGGGCCGCATGGTGGCATTAGTCACATTGACCACCGCTGTCATGTCAGACATGGACCACACCCCCACACCATCTGCTTCCGATTCCAGCATGCCAGCAAATGACAGGTCACTGTAACCCTCTAGTAGCATTTCTATGGATGGGCGGAGTGCACGAAAGCGTTGGGTTACCCCACCTGGCCATTGACCCTCGTCAAGCAGACGTATGCCATCATCACCTGAAATTTTTGAGGGGGGTGGGGGGGAAGGGAGGGGTTTTGTAAAGGGGAATTGAAGGGGGAGGGGTTGAAAAGGGAGGGGACACAACACACCCATAAAACAATACAGCACAACACAATACAACATACCAGCAGATCGTACAGGCCAAGGTAGGTCTATGCGCACTTTGCCAGGGCCTGTGTCAGGGAGGGACACCTGTCCTGCTGCCACTGCTTCTCTATACCTCCTGTATGTGCATGTGTGGGTGTATCTACGTGTATAAAATGTGTGAATGCGGGTGTGAGTGCGTGTATAGAATGTGTGAGTGTGGGTGTGGGCGTGAGAGAGCATGTGAGGGTGTATGAGGGAGGGAGGAGAGGTCATGAGGGGATGTACATGTGTGTTTGTATCTAAGAGTGACTGCTGTATGATCAGGAGTGCATGCTAGGTGATGTATACCACCATGATGGATACTACAATTATACTACAATACCATGTCTGGTGTACATAATATACAACCATGATCGATACTACAATAATACTCCACAGGCAGTGCTATACAACCATAATGAGAGATCCTACAATTATGCTGCACAGGCAGCACAGTCTCTAGTGTACACAGTACCACAACATACCTGAGTGCACCGCGCGCTTGTATGACAGCATCTGCGTTGGTTCTGTGATACACACGTAAAAAGGAGGTGAGCAACAACCCCAGGTGTACCACAACAACGACCACAAACACATACTGTATACAATAACACGCTGGCTGCTTCTCACTTCCACACACATCACTCCCACAACACTCTCACACGTACGATGCTGGTCTTGGTGAAACATAGGCGGTGCAGGTCAAACGGCTTCTGGTCAACCGAGGAGAGAAACACGGTGTTGACCATGATGTGTGAGGACATGTATTGGTGTATTGCACCTTGTGACTGCACGATGCGTGCAAACACCACGTCAGCATCGAATAGCAACAAAGATCAAGCCAGTTGTGGGAGGGATCGGAGAATGAGATCTGTGATCAAGCTCGTTGTATGATGCTTTGTTGGACACAATGAGTGTTAATACGATGTGGAGTAGAGAACATATGATGTATACAAAAACTCGTGGATTTCCCATCAATAATATACCATCTCGTACCACCAAACAACGACACAAACCAGGCTCATGGCCACCCCAACGCGAGTTGCAACTGGTGCAAATGATGCACTGCAAGTATTGCTGCAAAACTATCTAGCGCTCGGGCAGTCTGAGCTTGCTTCATTCACCTCTCAATTACTTGCATCATCATCAAACACAACCCCACTGGTACACACGGTTGCTGCATTACTTTTACATGGCCGCCCCCCCACCTGGAACCATTCCCCAGGAGCACCATCAGCAAGTCAGTTAGCATGGCAAGTTGTGAGCACGCATGCCCGCGTTGCCGCATCTGACCCATCAATCCCCGCCCCACCCCCTGCATTGCTTACTGCAGCAGAGCTCGCACATGTAGCAGAACAGATATGCGTGGATGGCGATGTGGGGCGGGGGGAGCGCACCGCGGGGGAAACGCAAGGGGATGGCACGGGGCAGGTGCCACGCAGGAGCACCACGTTTGCTCAGGCAGCATCACCAGCACGCGATACCCTTGCCCCTGCCATGCTCCCACATCATGCAGCTGCACTCCATCGTGCCATTGCACGAGTGGTGTGCATGCTTGTGTGCACTTGTGACGATGTGGAGCAAGTGATGATGTTGCAGGATGATGACGGCCGCCAGCCATACAACGCCCAGCAGCAGCAGCACCCAGTACAGTGGGGCATGTATAGTGAATCCGATACACATCATCATACACGCATAGCCAGTGTCATCAACAGTGACAGTGTCGGTCCAAAGTATGTGTCAGTCAGTCAAAGGGATGGTCAACAGGAAGAAGAACATGATGACCATCTGGCATTACAAGCAGCAGCGTTGTACCTAGCTGGTCGTCAACCATGGGTGCTGCATGCCATACTACAACTACTACGTCTGCCCTGGCCTGCAGGTGCTGTGCATGCTGAGGTTGTGCATGCTGATGCTGTGCTGGGTGCTGAGGGGCATACAATAGCAGCAGTGGATGATCATAGTCACAGCAACGCAGCAGACGCAGCAGCAGCAGTTAATGATCATAGTCACAGTAAAGCAGCAGACGCACCACCATACATACCAGCAGCAGCACCACCAGCAGCACCAGCAACACCAGCATATGTATCCTCCTTGTCAATCACCCTAGCACATGCTGCAGTGTCCTTTGTACGCATGCTGGCTGCCGATGCCTACCAATGCCTTGTACACACAACATCCCCACCACACCCGTCACCACCCACATCAATACCCCCACAAACACCACCATGTACCTCACTACAACTGGCGTTGTATGACATACGGTGGTTGGTGTACATCCCACCATGTGCAACGGAAGACCTTACAGCCGCGCTACGGGGTTTGTTGTGTGCATCGTGGTCAACGGATGGTGCTGCTGGGCTAGCAGAGGCAGTGGCCAGCAGTGATTGTCCAGCTGTCATGATGGCATTTGAACAGGTACTTGTGTATTGTGGTGTGTGATTTGTATGGGTGTTGTATGGGTGTGGAGGGGTTGTGTGCATGGGTTGTGTTTGGTTTGTTCATGCCACCTTTGTATGACCCATACACACCACACACAAAAACACACCACACACAAAAACACACCACACAACAAACACACCACACAGGCATGCAATGAGGAAGCCACCATGCTCCATAACACCACCACACCCTGGTTGCTGCCACTCATACGTGGTACCAGGGGCCTGCTGGGGCCCCCTCCCACCTCCCCACCCCCACCCCCCACCCCCCACCCCCTCCAATGGGCCGCACTCGCATGGCAGCGCGGTCAACACCCCTACGTGCAGGCGGTCAACGAAATGGTCAACGCTGCATTGAGCCGAGATTGGGACGCTGCAGAGGACCTGCTGCGGCAGTTTCCGTTTCTCAGGGCCCTGGTGGTGGTGGTGGCATGGGACCGTGTGCCTGGGGTGGTGGTGGGTATTGCTCAAGCTGGTCGTGAGGGTGGTGGTGGTGGTGTGTATCGTTTACGGCGGGAGATTGTCAGTCGATTGGCTCATCATCAATCTCATGACCAATCTCATCATCAGTCCATCAGTCGATTGGCTGGTGGTTGGGTACACCCTGACAACAGTAAAAGTGGTACTGCCAGGTACACACCCATGTCAGTCACATGGGAGCTCCTGCCACACATGGTCGCTACCCTGGAGCACCGAATAGCAATTGCTGATGCTGTGTATGGCAATACTGACAGTGATGCTGCTGCGTATGCTGTGCTGTGTCAATTGGAAACACAGTCGGCACTCAAGGTGACTGTGAGGAGAGGGGATGGGGTTGTGTGTTGGAAGGGGGGGGGGGGGCATGTGTTGTATGTCGACACAAACTGGCATACCCATGTTGCCCTTCCCTTGTGTTTCTTGTTGTGTAAACCATGTGACATTGTGTGCGGACCATGTGACATTGTGTACATACCCTGTGCATACTCTATTACATTACATAACAACCACACCCCACCACACCTCAAAACACCACACAGGTTGTCTCCCAGCTACAACAGCGTGGCGTGCTCCCCCCCCCAACTGCTGACCACCTTCTCTCCACCGCCCCCCCCGCCAACCTACACCAACACACCCCCACTCATGATGCCGACCTGTGGTTTGTATGTCAGACACTGAGGCATGTGATGGATGGGTGTGCACTGCTGCAGCAGCACCAGGCACTTGCATTGGCACCTGTGGGAGTGTACGAGGATACTGACACTCATGAGGATGCTCATAAGGATACTCATAAAGATGCTCATGAAGTAGTGAAAGCAGAGGGGGGAGAAGGGGAGGGGAAGGAGGTCGTGGGATTGGGTGGGAGTGGTGGGGAGTGCATACCACAGGAGCGTGCCCCGACAAACACAGGTGGACATGGTGTTTTGGTTGTTTGCATAGCTTGTTGTTTTTCATGGTGTTCCTGGCCCATGGTAGTGATCAATACACCAGCATACACAAAACACCAGCATACACACAACACCCCACACACAAAACACCACAGGAGGCCATGAGCAATACACCCTACACCCAACATACACCCTGGTCAAACGTCTTCTTGCTGGTCAACATGCAGCACATGCCCGACACGCCCTCTTACACAAGGCAATACAACACGTCTGCACTGCCATGACATCCACAGCAGCACGTGTGCAGCAAGCAACAACAGTCATGTGGATGGTACAGTCTGTCATGCAGGTGGTGCAGGCAGCAGGGGGGGTAAAGGAGAAGAATGTGCAGGGGAAGGGGGGATCGGTACAGGGAGCAGGGGGGATGGGGGGGAAGAGCATGCAGGGGCAAGGGGACGGGGTGGAGAGTCAGGTGCATGCAGCACAGGAGCAGTCATGGTTGACCATGTCGGCAGAGTTGACCGACGTGTTGACCGCTGCTGCTGCAACACAACGAGTCGAGGGTTTGGAGGGGGAGGAGGAAGAGGGGCCGCATGTTGACGATGGTGTTGACCAGCAACCAGCAGTGTTGTTTTTCAGGGCATTGGTCAACATGCTGCATGCTGCCGTTGACCATGTAGGCCATGATGTGCACAAGGATGATGCATGTGATGGTCAACATGCTGATGAACCTTGCTCCACAGAAAATAATGCAATAGATAATACTACAACAGCAGTAGATGAGTGGTCGTTTCGATTGGGGTTGGTACAAGTGTTGCAACCATACACAATGCATGATGTACCAATACTTCAACATTGGAGGTGTGTCGGTAGTTTATATATATTGTGAATGTGTTTTGTAGTCTGTATATATTATGTATGTGTTTGTAGTCTGCATATGTTGTGTGTGTATATGCTGTGCATTCATCCATGCGCCCCCCCCCCCCTCCAACACACACAGTTGGTCTACCATCCTGGCACACCTGCACCTCCCCCCACTCCACCTGTTGCGCCAATGTTTAATACAACACCAATACACAGCTGCAATTGCAGTGGCAACACGATACAGCTTGCCTGGGTTGGAAGAAGTGTATGTCAGACAATGGATTGTGGAACAAGTCGTGCAACAACAAGTAGTGCAACAACAACCGCATGAGAGGGGGGAGGAAGAAGGGGTGGGGTTGGGGGATGAGACCACAGTAGATACAGCTGCTGCTGGTGGTGGTGTTTCTGGTGTTTCTGGTGTTTCTGACAATGATGAGACACCACGTGGTGGTGATGGTGGTGATGATGATGCCCTGAATAGTGCCACATCCACCAGCAGCACAACGGGTCTCAGAGGCAATACAGCGGCTCTCAAAAACATGGACTATTCACGGTCAACGCCTGTTGTATTGGATTTCAGCATGTGTCCTCACCCAGTGACTGATCGCATGCAGCAGGTTGTGTTGTGTATGGATACAGCTATAGGTGTCCCTTCATTGTCACATGGGACCACTGCTGGGCTGTTGATGCAGGCACTTGGGCTGCTGAATGAGGTGTGTTGTGTTAGTGTGTGGGTGTGTTGGTGGGTGTGTATAGTGGGCGTTGTGATGGGTATTGTACTGTGTGCTGTAGTGGGTGTTGATGTATACACACGCTCTCATGTCATCATGCATCATCATCCTTCGTCATCATCATGCATCATCAATTCACCACAACACAGGAGCTGCAAGAACACAAGATGCAAGAACAACAACAACAGCAGCAGCAACAACCAAGTACCAGCACATCAATGACAGCAGCCAATAGTATGTCATTATGCACCAGTCTGGTAACCCTAGCACAAGATTTACTCGTCCTACTCAAGGTGTGTGATGTGTATGTTGACTGTGTATGTTGACTGTGTATATAAATAATAACAAACGCAACACAACTGTGTGCCTGCATGGTTGTGATTGACACCACCACACCCTTGTATACACACCACACACACACACCACACACACCACACACACCACAAACACACATACCCACCACACAGGAGCTGGCGCCCCATCAATCACTGTGTGGTGCACTTGAAGCCACCCACCCACCTGTGTGGACAGACATTGTTACAAGGGGCCCTCCTACTGCGACATCTCTCCCACAGGGCCCCCCCCCTACCTCAACCACCACCACAATCACCACCACTGCTGTTGGTGGTGAGAGTGATACACCAGGTGCAAACACACAACCTACTGCTACAACAGCAGCACACAGTGGTGGAATCATGCTGCAATCACATGCCCAGCAGCAAGGCCAGGGGTCAGGGGTAGGTGGTCCGGGAAGGTCAACATCACAAGGGCTTGAGAGTTCACCAGTTGCAAGACCATTGGTGCTGCAGGTTGCTGCTGGTCTGCGTGCCTCTACACATGCTGTTGCCATGGTAGGGTGATAGGGGGGAGGATGTTGTATTGTGTTGTGTATTGGTTTTTTTGTTGGGAATCCATTGGGAGGTGTATTGTGTGGGCAAAGCAAGGGGAGGTGTGCTGTGTGGGAAATACAGGGGGAGGATGTTGTATTGTGCATGATTGCAGTACTAGTACCTCCACTACACACCCTCATGTACACACACACACACACACACACAAACACACAGGCACTGCAGCGGCTACATGAAACAGAGCGATCAGCATTGGCAGGCAAACAACGATACATGTCTGGCCTACTACACAACCTTGCTAAAGTGGTAGTTGCGGAACCTGTACCTGTGGATGTGTGGAGTGTGCTGCTGGGGAGTGGGTATGCACCAGGTGTGTGGGGGGGGATGGTGTGTGATGTGCGTGGTGGTGTGTGTGTAATGGATGTCTTGTGTGGGGGGATGAGGTGATTGAGGAGTGCATGTGCGTGTTGGGTGTCATACGTCATGCATATGCACAAATTCATACACAATACACAACGTATACACAAGGACAAACTATACACTACTACCAATACTACTCATCTGTATTACACCAACACCAACACCACCCACAAACAGATGTCCCACTCCGCACCCTCCCTCCCTCGTCCTTCACGGGCCCCCTCCCCAGCCCCTCCCCCTCTCATTTCACAACCGCCCTTTCCGGCACCTCCACCCCCGCCCTCAGTCGCACCACCACCATCATCCCCACCCCACCCTACCTGTCTACCATGCTGCGCTATCTGGCACAGGTGGGGGATGTGCTGAGTCAGCTCGAAAAGGGTCCCGGGGAGGGTTTGAATTATTTTGATGTGCTGCGTGAGCGGCCTACGGAACTCCTGCCACGATTGGTGGTGCAACAGGTAGCGATGAGTTGAGTGGGGTGATTTGTGGTGTGTGTGTGTGTGTGTGTGTGCGTGTGCATGTGTGTGTGTGTGTGCGTGTGCGTGTGTGTGTGTGTGCGTGTGTGTGCGTGCATTCCATGTACACTTGCCATCACTCCCCTAAATGTTTTTATTTGTCACGCCTCCCCTCTCATTTCACATCTCCCCTCTCATTTCACGTACCCTCAAGGACTGTGCTGATGTGGCATTTCGTGTGGCGTCTCTCTTTGGCGTTGACCTTGTGGTGGAAGTACTGAGAGCGTGCTTGCAGCCCATATACCCACCACACACCGCACATTCATACAACACACCAACACCCACAACACCCACAACCACACTGGGGGTTGAAACGCAGCCACACACAGCAATACCACCAACAGCAATACAAGGATCAGCAGCAATACAAGCAGCACCACCGAGTCCTATTGAGCTGTTGGTTGGGTATCGTAGCGGTGCGCATGGTGGTGGTGTAGGTGATGCTGGTGGAGAATCGCTGTTGAGTGGTCATGCCTCTTCTTCTGTTATACCAACACCCAAGGTATAGTGTATGTGGTGTTATATAATGTATGTACTGTATGTGTTATTATTACTACTACAACCCCTGTGTTTTTGTCTCATCCATGTTCACACTATGTCTTCTTCATTGTGTAAAGATGCAATGCATATGAGTATACATACATGTGTGCATGAATATATCAATAGGCGTTGTGCTGCATCCACATCCCCACTGCATACCCACCTCTTTCCGCATACACCCCCTCTGTACATCCCCCCCCCAATTTTTCCACACAGTCGGCATCTGCATCCCCCTACACTCTACGACTCGCAGTGCTCAAGTCACTCGCCACCCACAACACCCTTCGTGCAGCCATGGCAGCCATATTTGCCATTGTGCAAAGCATAGACACCACAACCCACCCCCAGGGGGCCCACTTTGGCACCGGACATGGGGCCCCCCTTGTACTGGACGATGCCCAGGAGGAGCTGTTGTCGTTTGCTAGAGATGCTGGGCAGGAGAGTGGGTTGTTTTGCCAGTGGGTGGAGAGTTTGGTGTGTCCTGTGGTGGTGCTGCCTAATGGGAGATTGATGACCCCTGCACAGCATGAGGCATTGGGTGCTGAGGGGATGACGCATAATACATCACCAGGTGTGTTTGTTTGTTTGTTTGTGTGTGTGTGTGTGGAAGATGTGCTGTCTGTGTCCATTGTAATTGCAAATGGGGGGAGTACAGTGTGCTTGCGCTGTGGTATTGATAGTCATGCAAGACCATGTAGTACTGTGTGATTTGCTCGTGTGCATGTATGCTGTGTGATCTTACAGTGTGCATTTGATGTATGTGAGGTACCACCTCATCACATCCCAACAACCCACACACCACCCAACAACCCCTATGCAGGTGCCCCTAAACCAGCACACCGCCATTGCCTCAGGCAACTGGCACCTGGGCAGCCTGGCCTGGCAGCAGAGCTCCTCTCTCAAGTACGTTCCGGAGCAGCTTCTCAGGCAATTACCCTAGCAGATACAATCTATCGGGATGGTGCTCCTGGGTGGCTGTTGGAAGCGGCATTGCTGGGGGTGCTGAGCCAGCAGGGGGTGGGGGCCCCGGTGGGGGTGCCAGATGATTGTTGGGTGCGTGAATAGGGTGGTGGGGAGGGGGGGGGGGGGGGTTATATGGGAGGGTGCTGAGGGATGATGAGCATTGCAACCTGATGCTGCAGATGTACACATGCACGTGGGTGTACACAAAACGCACACATGTATTTATATGTAATATGATATAGTATATGTCAACACACACCAACACACACCAACACACACCAACACACACCAACACACACCAACACACACCAATACATACAGGAGTGGGCTGTTCGTGTGGACAACCCAATACAATGTGCCCACCTTGTGCTTCGATGTGCAACGTTATGGTCACTCTCACAAGCAGTACAAGCTGTACAAGTGGCAGTACACCGATTGCAGGATGTGGCAGTGCAACATGATGATACATCAGGTATAGGTGTATGGATTTTCATATGGTGTAAGAAAAGCACAACAGTGTACAGTAGGCACAACAGTGTATTGTAGGCACAGTAGACTATGTGCATGCCTGACAAATCCCCTTGTTGTATGCACAGACCTCCTTGTGCGTATGACAGCCATGCAGCAGCAATTGTCAGTCATAGAAACAGTGCTTCACAGTCACGCTGCCAAGGAGTTTTGGTATGTCTATTGTGTGAGTATTCATGACATGTTGGTGTGACAGAGAGCATGCGTTTCCACAGACACCAAACTATATCTATATATCTGTATAAAACCTACAAAATATCAGCGCGACCCTGTCAACACACATACTTGTACACACACACACACATCCCACCCACCCCCAAAACACATTTGCCCACCCCTTGCTTAGGGGCTGGCAAGAGGTGCATCACCTCCTCCATGACGATCCCGGTCAACTGGTCAAACGCCTGTTGACCGCTGGCTGCCCCTCTGCAGCGGCCCTTGTGGCTCGCACCACCCAGTTGACAGGGGGGGTTGCGCATGAGGCACATGCTTCGTGGTGTTTGTCCGTTGTGCAGCTGCCCATACGCCAGGGTGGTATGTTGTGACTGTTGTGCAAGTGACCTGTTGTGACATATGATCCCTTGTGACACGGAAGGTGTTATGTATCGTGTTTTAAGGGAGGGATTACTGTATTGTGTTTTTTGTATGTGTGTAGGGTGTTGCACAGCAGTAAACGACAAGCACAGTTGTGCTTGCATCACATACACACAAGAGTGTATGCATCACATACACCCAGGTACTTTTGGTCGTGTGTTGCAGTATCTCACCACACTTACTGTGGAGGAAGCTGCATGCACTGGTATACTTCTTGTACAGCAATTACCCTCGTTGCAACACAGACAAGTACGTGTGTGTGTTGTGCATTTGCCGTTGTGTGCTGTAGCACCTCAACGCATCTCAACACATACACAACGCATCTCAACACATACACAACGCATCTCAACGCATACACAACGCATCTCAGCACATACACAACGCATCGCAACACCTCATATCCACCACCAACCTACCACCACAGTTGGTTGCCCAATACCTCCAACGCCTCAGCCCCCGTTTGGACCAACCAATTGCAGCACGTATTGCTGGTCTCGTAGTAGGTTTGCAAGTGCTGCAGGTGCTTCCAGACACACAGCAGCAGCGGTACAGTCATCTGGTGGCACACCCTGGGCTGCTTGTAGAGTCACTGCTGATCAATCAACAACTCAAGGTGCTGGCACGTGAGAGGGAGTGGGTTTGTATGCTGGGGGGTGCGTCAAGCAGCAGATGTTGTTTTTTACACGTCAGTGTTGTTATTTCTTGCACGTGTTGCTGTTGGTGAAAACACAATGCACACAAGTACAAGTTATTGTCAATCGCCCACCATCCTGTGAACACATCATCTCCCACCCACCAACCCACACCACCGTACATACAGTTGGTATGCAAGGTATACGACACCATCCCCTCCTTGTGCGATGATGCATTGCTGCAGCGATATGCCCATGCTGCGCTGCGTATGGATGTCCATGCACCTCTCAGCAGCAGCCTGTCTGTGCGCCCCACCCCACACCCACACCCGCGCAGCAACCCACCAGCACACCCCACCGGCAGCAAGGGTGGCGTTGCAGGTGGGAGAGGGGGTGGCGGTATGGTGGAGGCAGAGGGGTCCCTGCAATTGGAGGGCAAGACATTGACGGGGGTCCCTGTGGTGGATGCAGACATACGGTACGACACATGTGTACACACGTATATGCTCCCATCACCAAGAGGTGTTCTTGTTCCTATCCATTGATACTCTATATACACCTACCCATTATGCAAACTACCCATCACGTCACCATACACATCTCCACCGCAAACACACACACACTCCCAGGCAACAGCACATGTATCGCACAGCCCCCAATCTCCAACTTGCCAAGCGTATCCTCGACCTGTGCACCACCCCCACAGCAGCCGCCACTGCAGCCTATCACATCGCCCTGCATTTAAGCACCACCTGCCTCTCTGTTACACATGACGCCCTGTCAGCGTCTGTCCTGCTGCTGTACAATGTCCTGGATGCTGCCAATATCATCACAGAGATGCTCCTGTATGCGCGGGTCCGGGTACAACAGCGTGGGTGGAGGGGCAGCAATGGGGCCATGGGTGGGGCGCGGGCTGCCATGGCCAACGTGGTCAACAGCAGTAGCAGCGAGGAAGAGGAAGAAGAGGAGGAGGTGTGGATGGAGGAAATACAAGGCGAGGAAGCGCATGAAGGAGAGGACGGGGGGCCACATGCACCGCCACATGAGGGGATGATGCAGCATGGTAGGAGGGCTCGTGCTTCGATGTCAGACATAGATACGTTGCTCGAGGCAGTGCAGCTCCAGGGTACATTACTGGCTGCCCTAGTTCCTGTGGGGCTGGGTGAACTGTTCCTTATACACGGTAGTGGTGGTGGTGGTGGTGGTATACCAGATGGTGCACACGGTACATCATCAGCAGCCGCACCAACCCCAACACTGCGCGGCACTAGCAGCACCACACTTTCGGGCGGGTTGGGGGGCCCTGCATCAGAGAGGGGCCCTGCTGCGGTGGTGGAGCGACTGCTCACTGCTGAACATTATGCATTGGCTGTGTTTGTGTCAAAGAAATGTGGGTTGGATGCACGGCATGCGTGGTTGCAGTGGGCATGTGCCTTGTTGCGGTATGTGGTGTTGGAATGTGTGGTGGGTATGTGGTGTTGGAGTGTGTGTGGGTAGTTGGCATGCATGACACATGAACAAACGCCTATATCACACGCACCCTATATCACCCACACACCCTATATCACACATACACCCTATATCACACAACAGTGTGCAAGACTATGATGCAGCACAAATAAAACTGTCTATGGCACTCGACCCCAGTCAAGCACCTTGCACTCAAACAACCACCACCACTGGCACAACGCATGCACCAAAATCAACAGCAACAATACAATCCTCATCAACAATGCAACCAGGCATAGTGATTCAAGAATACACTCTCCCAGTGGGAGCACCTGATGCGGCAACAGCTGCTGCTGAATTTTGTGCACGACTGGAGTTTGACCGGTCAACACCCTTGGTCAACCTGCAGCGCTTGGCATCTGCCCTGCGGTGTGTGTAGAGCTGTTGCGTGTAGAGCTGTTGTGTGTAGAGCTGTTGTGTGTGTAGAGTTGTTGCGTGTGTAGAGTTGTTGCGTGTGTAGAGTTGTTGCGTGTGTAGAGTTGTTGTGTGTAGAACTGCTGTGTGCATGTGTATCATGTGTATCACTACCCTCCTCTACAAAAACACCCTTCTCTACAAGAACAACCTCCTCTGCAAAAACCCACAGTGCCGCAGCCTTTGCAGATGAGCAGCATGGGCTCGCAGCAGGTGATTACCTTCAAGTCCTACAACTCCCAGGTGATACCATGCTGGCAGCCACACAACACCATGGTCACACCACACCACCCGCCGAGACACCCACCACTCCATCGGTCGACACTCCGGTCAACATGCGTACACGTGGTGGTGCATCTGAGAGCACAGGGTCCCTCACGAGGGGGTCCCCGACGCCAGCAGATGGGTCGCTGCGGGGGCATCATGAGGGGGTGGGTGGTGGTGGTGTGGAGGGTGGGAGTGTGACAGGTGGGCGCTCAGTGACATCCCCAGCTCGGTCAACGGCATTGTCACGATGGGCTGCGTTCATGCGTGCACGACAGGTGTGTGTGTTGTAGTGCATGTATAACGTATGTTGTGGTGTTTGTATTTGTGCAATGGTTGCATACGACTGTGTTTTGTGGTGCCAAACTACTACGGCTTGATGTGTGGGCAACAAAAGACCGTGGCTGGTGTTGAAAGCACCACAAATCACCATCAGCACATCCCCTTTCCTTTCCAACACACAGGACCCACTGTTAACGCACGCGCAATCCCCCCCCCCCATAGAACCACAAGCAGGGGTGCGTCTTGATCCACATCGTGTGGCTCTTATTGTGCGCCTACTGGACACACATGCACCTGAGCTGCTGCTTGGGTTTTTGTTTCGACAGGCCAGGTGGGTAGGTGTAGAGTAGGGTGTTGGGGTGTGTATACAAGGGAATGTTGGTGTGTGTGTGGGATGTTGGTGTGTGGGGGAGTGAGAGAGGGATGTTTTGTGTGGGATGCACTAGGGTAGGCATGAGGCACACACTATCCCCTGTATAGTGTATGCATCCTATTGGCATCCCATGTATTCAACACAACAACCTTCCTGTACAACCTTTGCACATACCCTCATCCTGCACCATCTCCTACACACCATCTCCCACACACCATGTCCTGCACAGATATGAAGAAGCATGTAGGCTACCCTTCACACTAGATCATGATGGTGATGATCAAGGTGTCAACCCCCTACACTCCCATACACACTCCCCCACACCACACCAACCAGCTGCAGCACTTGTGCCTAGTGTATCACATGGTGGGAAGAGTGATGATAATGTGCATGGTGACAGTGATGATGGTGATGCTGCTGCTGATGATGATCATGATGATAATGATGATGGTGGTGGTCTGGCACCCTGGCAGCAGGTGGCAGCACGTGTGCAACGGTAGGTTTTTTGTTGTTGTTGTTTTGGTAGGTTGTTGGTTGTCTTGCTCTTGTTGTACGTTATGTATGTGTACACTACAACAGACAGCAGGGCAATGCACCCCCCCCCCCTTTATACACCCCCTTCATACAACCCCCCCCCCATTGTACACCCACTCTCTATACACCCCCCCCCTACACACACACACCCTTTATGCACCCCCAGATATGGTGGCATCAACGTGCTGTGCACGCTATGCTGGGAGTACGCCCACCTCCCCACCCTCCTCAATGTGCTGCAGAGCTGCCCCCCTAGTGGTGGTGGGGATTGGGGGATGACACTTGTGTGTATGTGGTTGAGACAACAGGGGCATTGGAGGCACTTGTGTGATTTTCAGCTGGCAATGGAGCTTTATGATGCTGCTGGTGTGTTGTGTGTTTGTGGGGGGGGTCTGTGTATTTGTGTGGGTGGGTGTGGGTCTGTGTGTTCATGTGGGTCTGTGTATTTGTGTGGTTTGGTGTGTGAGAGCAAAGGGGTCATATAAACATCCACCCCCATACAAATATCCACCCCGCTGCACAGGCATGAGTTGCATCGCACTCACCCGCACCGCCCCCGACCTCCCAACAGCAGCCACACACCTTCATGATGCCATTACACACTTTCAACGTGCAATGCAAGTCAGACAACGACAACAACAGCAACAATCGCAACACCAAGCAGCAATGGGAGGGGGGTCCCTGCATGGGGGGTCCCTGCGCAGGGGTTCTGTCAGTGGAGGAAGTAAGAAAAGAGAGGGGAGCACTGCAACGGGCAAGGTGTTGTGGGGATCGCCAGCAGAATCATCACCCACGCTCATATCAACATTGATGTCACAACATGGTATGTTGAGAGGAAATGGAGGAGCGCTTTTCTTGCATACACACCCTGTTTTACCCCGCAACACACCACACACCGCACCACATACACATACACACCTTATACACATATACACTCCACACCCCTCCCCATACACACCCATCCACCTAGGTGTAGCAGCATCACTTCCCACACTGGATCACCCCACCCACCCACCCACCCCCGCCCCACCCCCTACCTACCCCCCACCCACCCCACCCCACGTCGACATGTCCCTCCCGCCCCCCCAATGGCTACAGAGGGGCACCATCACCATGACCATTGCTGAACTTGCCACTGCCATCACCCAGTGCAATTTACAGCTCGAAGTATACCAAGCAGTACAAATCCACCTGACTGCACATGGAGGAGGCAGTCATGGGTGGTTGTCACTCAGGAAACCATGGTCAACGCCTGAGGGAACTGCTCATGGAAATGTTTCTGGTGCTGCTGGAGGAAATGTTGCTGCTGCATTGGCTCCAGTAGAGTATTCGTTATTTCCTCCCAATATTCCCTTGTCACCTTCTGAGGCTGCTGTGGCGGTGGAGGCGAGGTTGAGTGAGGTCCTGGAGTTGCTGCTGCGATGTGATTTTGATCTTGCTTTTCGGTATGGGGTGTTTGTGTTGTTGTTGTTTGGTGTGTGTGTGTGTTTGGTGTGTGTGTGTGTTTGGTGGGAAGCCATGGTTGGGTTGTGTGAGTGTTGTTTGTGGATAGTAAACATGCACATTTCCTCTTCTCACACACCCCTTTCTCACACACACCCTTCTCACCCCCCCCTTTTCAGTGTGATCCACGAGTTTGGCATGTCTCCTGTACGAGCATATGCCTGTGCTGCAGCTGCCATGGCACGTGCCAACAACCACGATGCCCTGGGTCAACTGCTGTTTCAAATTGACCGCATGACCACCGATGAAGAACGTGACCAAGTACTCGCAGCTGGTGTGCAGGGCTACATTGCGGGGGGGTGGGGTGGTGGTGCTACAGACTGGAGCCATTACTTCGCGGGGGGCCTGGGCAACCCTGCAGAGCGTCTGGTGGAGCTCATGCGGGACCCAGCGGCTCGGGTGGGTGGGTATTGTCGACTGGGGCTGCTGCAGCAGGCGCTGCAGGAGGCGTTGGCGGTGGAGGATGTGGGGTGCGTGGCAATGGTGGCAGAGGCTGCAGTTGGGGATACGGAGGTGCACCGTGCAGCAATGCAGTTTTTAAACCAAGCCTATGGGCGCGTGTGAGAGACACCAAGCCCACGGGCGGGTGTGCATAGGTTGTTGGTGTGTTATTTCTTTGTATGAACGAATAACGAAATTAATTAAACCAGGTTTAGACAAAATAGAGGCATGCGATTATTGCGGCCATTGTAACGAGAGTTGTCAACAACTGTATGTGGAGTCATCGTTGATCGAAGCAGGAATGCTTGGTACGTCAACCCGCCTTCAACATGGTGCTTTTGCATTCCTAGATCATGCTATATATCAAATAATATATCAAACACAAGTACAAAACACACAAATCTAGGTTGGTGTTTGCGAAGGCGACGGCATGTGTGCATTCAGCTGCCCGCCCTGCTCACCCCCTCCACATCAGCCTGGCAGCCTGACAGCACACCACAGTACCACATACAGCCAGCACTTGTCCAGATGCTAATCCACGCCCAGCATGCCCTGCTCACACGCACCCCCGTGCATCTCCCAATATCATTGGCCAGCATGCATACAACCACCCTGCTGCACAGCACCACCCACAGGACCACCCACAGCAGCACCCACAGCAGCACCCAACAGCAACTCAATCCCCTACGCAAGCAATCCAACATCCCCCTAAGTGACTTGTCAGATGTGGAGTTGTGTGCCCAATTGCTGCATCTCCACAGCCATCCGAAAGACATGGTGGGCGCCATTGAGCAAGAAGCACAACGCCGAGTGCGTGCACCAATTGACAACAACAACAGGCACATGGGGGTGGAACTACATCATGTAGAAGGACAAGGAGGAGGAGGAGGAGGACAGGGTACACCCCCAGGCAACACCACACACCAGCATCTACACCAGGATTACTATATACCCCAGCAGTGTGCTCAAGACCACACCCATACGCAAACCCATGCGCAAACCCACCCACCATCACCCCTACCAGCCTCCCCACCACCCGCCACGCCTCGTGTAGTATGGGTTGTTCGGGAGCTTCTCATACAGCTGCTTAGAACAGCCAGCATAGACCTACACACCCTCCCCAGTGTGGTGCTGCTGCTGCAGCAGTGCACATGGAGGGGTATCCTCCCCACAACACACCCAGCCGACCTGACAGCAGTGCTTCGCAGCTGGACACATATGCCGAGCATGAGCGTGGGGCTGCGTGATGCACTGTGGAATGCCATCATGCACACGCTGCCTGGTGATGTACAGGCAGCTAGTACTGGTGATGTACACACAGTTACTACTGGTGATGGTGAAGGTCAACCAATGCAGACCACCCCCACGCACACACCCCCAATCACCATCACCCCCAACCAGCTACTGCGTGCGCTGCATGCCTACAGCGGCCTTGCCCACATCGCCCCCCTCCCGTTGACTTTTCCCGACGACATCCATCGCTGCATGCATGTTCTCAACACAGCCACCTACATGCCCCGTGCAGTGGAGATTGTGTGTTTCCTCAAGGCCCTCATCATCCTCAACATACCCCCCAGACCCATGCCACTCCTACCCATGCTCACACGCCTGGCGTGGGGTGCCCATGCATGCCCCCCCCACATACTCATCACCGCCCTCCACCAGCTGGGACGAGCATGTTACTTTCAACTGCTCAATGATATACACAGCATCATCAGCAGGCAGAGCCTACAACAACTGTGTGCACCGTTGCAGCAGTCCATGCATGCGCTACAACCCCGAGATGTAGTACAGCTGCTTTTAGCACTTTCCCGGATGCGCCTTGACCCGGGAGATGTGGGTATGCAGTCCCTAGACATTGCACATGTGCTCAATGCTCATTGGAAGCACTGTTCGGCGATGGATGTGTCAATGGGGGTGGTTGCACTCTCCCAGCTGCCTACCAAGTTGCCGGTGAGGGGGGACAGGGTCATGGCGGCCATACAGGCCAAGGGGGGGCATATGAGGAATTTGGATATTGCACGTACACTGAATAGGCTGCCGCTGGTGATTACATGGCCACCAAGGGGGGGGGGTAGTGGGGATGGGGATGCATTGCCTTTGAGGTGTGTTTGCTTGTGGGGTGGGTAGGGGGTGATGAGGTATGTGTGTGTATGTGTGTGAGTGTGAATTTCTACCATGTTGTGCACAACATCGCCACTGTACAAGTATGCATCCCCACCCACCATACACACAGATTGTTGCATGAGCTACAGAGACGATGGCAACACCACAACCCCACCTCCACCACACCCTCCTACCCTGGAGCCCCTGTGACCACACAAACCCTTGCCAATGCCCTGTATGGCGCTGTGCACGAAATGCGCTACTGTCCTCCCACGCCACTTGTTCTAGACATGATTGACCATGCTGTTGACTTGCTTGACCAAGCAGCAGAATGCACTACTCCCCACCACCCACCGCCTCCCCACCCTGTGCACCCAGCATGGTCGGGCAACGCAGCAGCACAGCACACCCCAGCGTCGTGGGGCCCCCCAGAGGAGAGGGCCCCCATGCCCATGCACATAGCCAGCATGTTGCTCATGTGCTTGGCGTGCAGTATAGCCCCCCCCCTGGAGAAGGCCATGCACATGCTGAGGTGGCTGACGCAGCACAGCGCAGCGGCCAATGAACAGGTGGTGTGCAACGTGCTGGTGTCCGTCATGGGACTGTATAGGGGGGATGTGGAGGCAGTGTCCATGCTGGCACCTGTCGTGCGGGAGCTGCTTGCGTGTACATTGGACAAGGAGGGGGTGGGTGAGGATACGAAAAGGGGGGGGGAGGAAAGGGTGGGGGGGGGGCACAGTACTGGTGGTGGGAGGGGTGATACCAATAGTGTGTTGTTGCTACATGAGGAAGCTGCCAAGCAGCTGCTGCTGAGTGAGATGATGTATGCAGCCACACTGAGAAACACACATGGTGACAACCACAACAAAAACAACCACAGCAAAACCACAGCACACAGCACCATGGCACCCCCACCACCATCACCACCATCATTGCTTTCCCCTGCTCTCACCCAACGGTGCATGACATCGCTTGCCAGGAGCACACCATGGGAGTCGGTGCCAGTGGGAACCTTGCGGGGTTATGTCGCAGCCACATTGGAAGGCATGGGGGTCTTTGCTCAGGTCAGACACAACGTCACTATGCTGCCTGTCCGACTGTGTGTGGACGTGTTGTGTACCACCAAGGAGGGGGAACAGGTGGGGTTGCTGCTGGTACGTGGGAAACACGAGTTTTACAACAATTTGGACATGGTGGATGGGAGGATGCTGGTCAAGTGCTGGGCGTTGGAAGAAGGGGGGCTGCGGGTGGCATTGGTGCCGCAGCATCAGTGGAATGTGCTGCATTCGTGGCAGGAGCGTGCAGAGTATTTGGAGATGGTGTTGAAGGATGTGGGGGTGGATGTTGGAACGTATGGTAGGGTGCCTGTTCGTGGTGATGTTGAGGAGGAGCTTGGATGAGTTGCTTTTGGTGGTTGTTTTTGGTGTGACTATATGTTTGTTTAATTATTGTATAATTTTAACACACGTTGTGTTGATGGAACGAGAAAAAACATAAATCATGCACTGTGCAGACTTGCAGAGGTTGGCTTTTATAAACCTCCATGCTGATCGAAGAATGCCACCACCAAAACCATGAGCGCCTCATCTGCGCAGCAAAACGCGTGGAATAAACGTTTGATCCTAACAGCAGACGATGGAGAAACGTCTGGAGAAGGCAAAGCCACAGTGCACCATCGTGCTGCACCATCCCCACGCCCCACGCAAGCACCACCTCCCAAATCCAAACACCACGCTGCTTCTTCCTCACGCAAGCCATCACCCCTTGTCTTCAACCTCCTGGACTCGCTCCTGGCTGCCAAGGGCAACAGCACAAGCAAAGGGAAAGGGATTGCCGCTCAGGGCACATCATCCACCTCATCTGCCAAGCAGCGGCGTGGCAAATCAGCAGCAGGCACACAGCACACTGCAGCATCACAGCGGACACCACAGCGGGATGCGCCCAAGGGGCAGCATGTGGCGTCTCGTGTTGCCAAACCCAAGCGTCCCAGTGCCATCAAGCGTGCTGTGCTGCAACGTCGACACCAGGTGGTGGGTGTGACTGTATGACCATACGATGATGATGATGTGTCTTCTTACACAGATGCACATCTCACACTCTCATTTTTATTAAAACGTATACACAGGATGCAGAGCATGCGGGTGCATTGAAAACACCACCCACAGCACCTGAGGAGACACCCACATCAGTTGTACAAGAGGATGCAGGGACAGCAGGAGTGTCTCAGACAGCAGTACCTGACACAGCAGTACCCGATGCAGCAGTATCTAATGCAGCAGTGCCTAACACAGTCATTTATGATACAGCAGGTACAGCAATACCTACTATTACAGCAGTACCTGCTAATACAGCAGGAACAGTCAGTGAGGTACCTGCCTGGTTGGCTGACAGTGACAGTGATAATGACTCCCCAGCAGTAGCAGCAGCAGCAGCAGCAGGAGTGTCCACAGTGGAAGCAGCAGGAATAGGAGGAGTAGCAACAGCAGCAGCAGGAGCAGCAGCAGTAGGTGTAGAAACAGGAGGAACAGGAGGAGTGGAAGAGGGTGTACCTGACTGGTTGGCGGGTAGTGAGTCAGAGGAAGAAGAAGATAATGATAATGATAATGATAATGATCATAATGACAGTGATGATGATGACAACGATGATGATGATGATGATGATGATGATGTGTTGCTGGGTGGTGTAGATGTATTGGCAGCATGGGCAGCACAGGCGCATGTGGTCAAACAACGACCACCACGGTCAACAAAACAGTCAACAAAACAATCAACCAAGCCAGCACAAGAACACGTGCTCCCTAATAGCCCCACACCTCTTGCCGTTGCTTCACCACCCAGTATCCATACACATACCAATAATCAACCACAAACCACAGCTCCTGCAGCAACAGCAAAAATACTACCCACAGCAAAAATACTACCCACAGCAAGCAACGCAGCAACGGTCCCTGCACCACCACCACGACCATCATCATCATCATCAACGCTTCCTCTCAATGATCCCCTCCCCTTCCCCTTAGCTGGTGTGCACAGAGGATCATCCAGTGATGCAATGCATAAAAGCACAACACTCCAGTATTGGTGTGCAGTGTGTCGGGTTTCATGTACAAGCCTTGCTGACTGGCAGCAACACCAATTGGTGTGTTTTTGTGGTGTTGTATTGTATTGTAGTGTAGTGTAGTGTAGTGTTTCAATAGTGTTCCACAGCACATCTGTTGCATGTTGTGTAGCAATAACATTGGTGATATGTCACTGTGTGTCACACACAACAGCAATAATAAGCACCCAGCACACACTTACACCTGCACACGCACACAAACACATAGGGCAAGCGACATCAACGGGTGGCAACATCCACCACCACCACCACCCCTACCACCACCACCATCACTGAAGACAACCACCCCAAACAAACCGCAACCCAGCCGCTGCCCCTAGGGGGTCGGTGTTATGTGGGTTTGCATGGCACGTATGCTCCATATTGTACACAAGTTATTAGCACAGAGCTCAATGCGAGTGTGTGTATGTTATTGGAGAAGTTGGTGGCATGGCAGCACAGGGCAAAAGAGAGGGACCCCTTGAATGCGAGGGCCCGGCGGCGATATGTGTCTGGCATGCGGTATGTTGAGGAAGGATGCATGGGGTGTGATGGTTGATGCTGGTGATCATGATGGCATGTATATATGTGTGTGCAAGCTGTACATCAATATCCACAAACCACCCATGTACACTACCCATGTACACCCACATACATCACCCATATACACCACCCATATACACCACCCATATACACCACCCATATACACCACCCAAAAACTCACCCACAAAACAACAAAAGGGAGGTGCACAAGAGTGTTCAGTTGCGTAAATCCAAGTGCCTCCTGGTGGCCCCCAATGTGGAGGAAGCAGATGGCCCCCATGCGCCCAGCACTAGCCTTGCTACTATCCTACACTCAGCAGCAGAGCACGACATACCAGTGGTGTTTACATTGACTAGGAAAAAGCTGGCGCAGGCGTCCAGTGTGAGGGGGGGGGTGAGTGTAGTGGCGGTGCTGGACGCGAGCGGTGCAGAGCAGGTACTGTGGGATGTGCTGGCATTGGCACAGCAGGTAGGGGGTTGTGTGCGTGATCAAGCAAGCGTGAGCTGGTACACGTTGTACACACTCGGGCACAGGGGCGGGGTGAGTACTTGCAAAGGAGCTGCTGATTTGTACTGATTACCGAATAAACAATTGATTTCATTGTACAATTTGTAACATAAGATTGCAATGGAAACTGCACAAGTGCCCGTCATCGATTGCCAAGGGTGGTTGGCTCGCGATTCCACATCAGATCCTCCACCACCCCCTCTCGTCCAAGAAATAGGGTATGCCAGTTTTTGCCCTTGATGAGATACCTCTTGTCGAATAGATGATGTATATTATTACAAAACACATACAGGGAAGCATGCCAGCACTGGGGCTTGTTTGTGTTGACCAACCATGGAATCCCGGACAATACCATTGCCACTGTATTTGCTGCTGCGCAAGAGTTTATGGCATTGCCACTTGAGGAGAAGCTCAAGGTAGATAGATGATGGATTTCCGCTATGATTCCGTTGTTGTGCATACATGTCGATGGTCCCCACATGACCAACCTGTGTGTGCGCACAACATTACACAGATTAAACGCAACCCCACCAATGCTCGGGGGTTTTTCAATGATGAGCTCACAAAACAAACATTGGTATGTATTGATGGGGGAAACACGCATGCACAAGGAGGGGAATGACATGCATGTTTCCTGTGTGCCTGTGGGTCGTGTGTGCCTGACGCATGTTGCCAATACACCCACACCCGTAGATGGATACTACACAATCCGTATTACCACGAGTAATCACAAACATACACCACCATGAGTAATCACACGCATACACCAGGATCACAAGGAGTGCTTTGATTATGGGTATGTGCCTCACCCAGACCTCCCTGATGATCATCCCTCCAACATATCTCCTATAGAGGGGTACAACAGATGGCCAACTGCACTGGTATGCGTATATGCTGCTGATATTTCGAGAGTATATGCTGCTGATATTTTGATTTTCAGTACTCATAAGAGGTGTTGTGTGTTTGTACACTGTGAAAAGTGTGTTTGTACACTGTGAAAAGTGTGTTTGTACACTGTGAAAAGTGTGTTTGTACACTGTGAACCCTATTCACCCTACCACACCCAGTAGATATTCTGCATACACCCAATACCACACTACGCACACATCACCACACCCACCACCACACGACACACACCACCATCCCCCACCAATCCCACACCCTCACAGCCAGAGTTTAGGGAGGTCATGCACAACCACTTTGCTGAGTGTGAACGGGTGTCTTTTCGTCTACTGCAGGTCATGGCATGTGCACTGGGACTACAACCCACCGCCTTGCATCCTTTCTTCCAGGTGTGTGGTTTCAGGGAATCCTCCCCAACACACAATACCACCCCACACACACAACACTACCCCACATACACAACTACCCCCCCCACACACAAATTAACACACCACTGCAGCCGGATCACTCAGGCTTTTGTAGGGTGAATTACTACCCAGCTGACCCAGATGCCCCCTTGGAGGCATTTGGGGTACATCACCACACAGATGCAGGTGCCCTCACAATACTACTACAAGATACAGTGGCGGGGCTTGAGGTGATGCATAAGGGCACGTGGCATTTGGTAACTCCTGTACCTGGTGCATTGACTATTAATGTGGGGGATCAGCTGCAGGTGTGGGAATGTTGCTCCTTTTGTTGTGCCATGCACATGCATGATGAACAATGGAAAGAATGGGGGTGGTGCACATGCATGCACAATATGGGTGGTGCACATGTGGCTTGTAAGAACGGGAAAACATGTTTTCCTTGTTGTTATAGCACATGGCAGCGTACCGTACCGTTCGTGTGCCATGCGCATGTTCATACACCCTGTACATTACACCCCATACATACCCACCCCCCCTCTCCCCAACAACAGGTTCTCTCCAATGACAAATTCATTGCGCCCCTACATCGTGTGCGTGCATCCCGTGAACAACCCCGTTTTTCTATTCCATTTTTCTTCAACCCCTCCCCCTCGGCGGTCATTCAACCCCTCCCAGCACTGACAGACACCCCACACTACACGTCCATACCATGGGCTGAGTTTCGGTACAAGCGGTTTTTGGGTGACTATGCTGACATTGGGGAGGAGGTGCAAATACATCATTACAAAAAGGCTGATACAACGGCGATAGTGTGTTGATGATGGAAGCACAGTGTGTTGATGATACAACGACGGTGTGTTGGTTACCATGTTGATTAGTTATGGACACGTCACACATGGACACGTCAACATGGACACGTCAACATGGACAAGTTTGATGGAACTCATTTCTTTTTTGTTCTTCTTGTATGTTTTATGGTACATTATACATTGCTGCACTCTATAGAGAGCAATGAAGAGCAATGAACGCAACTGACAAAATCATGGTACAGTAAATACGCAGTCGGTGTTGACACACATGGTGTAACAAATGTGTAATGGGACTACTCTGGGATAGGCACTATTGCGGGATAGGGATTGCGAGAGGTACTACCTTTGAGAGGTGTTAGGATAGCTATTTCTCTTGGTCAGCTATAAGGATGACTAACACTCTTGATGTGCAGCCCATGTCACACCAGGGCATTGCTCCCTCATCTCATGAGCATCCCCATACTGGGTTGAAGTGGAAGTCAGACTTGCAGTCACTGAGCATCATGATGCACTTTTGTAATACATTGTCTATACACCCACATGCACAAGCAACACACCTGCATGCCACAATACAGACAATAGCAATGCTGCGCTCGTAGGTAGTGTAACACATACAACAGCTCCTCTTGCAAGGATGGTGCTTTGCCTTCTAATGGGGGGTTTTCCGCTTGTGATTGGGTTGTTTGTTCCCCTTGTGGCAGCACGTCTGTGGCCTTGCTCTCTGAGGGCCAACAGGCATGTTGAGGTATGCCTGCACCCTCATCCAGGGCTTGACATGTCTGTTGTGTTGTGTGTGGTGACATGTGGTACATCGTGTGTGCATATTATATTCATGTGGTATATTATGTGTGCATATACACGTACCATACAGTGTGCATCTATACGCATCATATAATGTGCATATACACGTATCATATAATGTGCATAAGCGCAGAAATAATCTCTATTACCTGTTGGGCCTGTGCAAGCTGTCGAGCATGCTGGCGTCGGTCAAATGCACCTGCTTGGCTGTTCACAAACCCTGCACGTACGTCTTGCTCATGTGCCATACGTGCTGCATCTGTGGTGCCCAAGACAGTCAGGGTCATACGTGATGAGAACCCTTGTGTATATGTTTGCATATCCCTTATATATTGCACAACCCTCATACATGTATTTGCATACTTCCCACCTCCCATACCACGCTGTGCACGCTGTGCTTCCTGTTGTTGCTGTGCCTGCTGCTGTGCCTCTGCCACACCGAGGCCACTACGAGGGGGGCGCATGGTAATTCCAATGGGCTCTGCACGACCCTGCCGTGTGGGTGGACCCAGGCCAGAACCAGGTATGTATCCCATCTTGGTGAGCATGGCAAACCCCCTGTGTGTTGTTGTTGCGTGTAGTGTGAACAAGTGGGAACGACGAGTGCATGCACAGGGACACCAGGTATGCTGCATCACACGTACTTGTTTTCCTCATCGAGTTGCGTTTGTAGGCCTTGCTGCAACTTTTCCTTGGCGTTTTTAGGTTTGGCAGGCTTTGTTGTGGCTTTGGCCATGTCCTGTTGGGCCTGTTGCTCATACTGTGCCATGAGCGCATCCAGGTCATCGCTGTGTGGATGTCAAAAAAGTGAGGGTCAAGTGTTTGCTGTGTTGTGCTGTTCTTGTTGCCATATCATACACATCATCTGGTGCTGCATTTGCGTCTGTTTTGGGGCGCTTGGCAGCAGGTTTGGACGTTGATGTTTTGCATCGCATCGTCAAAAAGTCGTCTCATTGATCAGGATCAAAACCAAATGAACCCATTTGTTTTTGATTCATAGAGTGTGTGCTGTATAATGTACTTGCACACTGCTTTGGGAATGTAAGTCAATTCCGTCGTCAAAACAAACAAAAGCATTGCCAACTAACATTCACAAATACAACAGCAATTACCACAGTAATCACCACAGAATCACCACAGCAGCATTTTCACCACAGCAGCATTGCCACAACGTAGCCACCAGCAGCCACCAAAAACAAACACAATCGATTGACGGTCAACGACATGCAAAAACCGTTGAAAAAGGGCAAAAAAGCCCCAGTCAAGGCAAAGGCAGCAAATAGGCACGGCAAAATTACCAAACACAGAAAAGGTGCGTTGATCTGGATGGTGTTTGAAACTGTGCATTCGGTGGCCATCAACCCCTCGCATCATCAGGCAAAATACTCATCGCCCCCAAGTCGGGTGCAGAAAAGACCAAGTTTGAGGAGAACAAGGAGATTACCAAGTTTATCAACGAGCGCAACCTGAGCACAATTGCAGGTGTTGCAGCCCAGGCGGGCAACAAGCTCAAGCTTGTGCAACCCCCTGTGACTGCCACTGCACAGCAAAAGGCTGCAAAGAAAAAGTAGTACAACTGCACAACTAATGTATATTGTATGTTGATTTGTTACACCCTGCGTAGTGTACACTGCGCAAACAATAGCTTGTGGTGATGGTACACAGTCACGCTCTTCTTCACACAATTCCCCTGTAACACACACAACCCTCCTGTATAACACACACACAACCCCTCAAAACCCAAATGATGTGGTGCGCTTGCGGTAGTTGTCGTAATCTCGCAGCACACTGGTGGAGTAGAGGTCTGCGTCTGCTGGCGCGGGGTCCACAGCACTGACCAAATGATCACTCGTGGCATTGACCACCTTGGCATTCATCGTGTGCCTGTTGTGGGTGTTGGGTGTTTCGGGAGCGTGCTTGGTAGGCCCAGCAGGCACCATCAACCACCACCACCATACCTGGGTCGCGCAATATCCCCTTGCTGCTGCTTTGGCGTTTGCGCAGGTGATTGGGAGGCAAAGAATCGCAAAGCCATAGCTGCGCTAGGCGCTGCTACTGCCACCCCGCTGGTGGATTGCAAGCACCGATTCATCGTGGCCACGAAGAGCGCCATATTGCGCAATGGTAGGGGGGGCAGGTGTTGGAGAGCGTTGATGATGTCGACAAGTATGAAAATGCAAAAATAATGCGAAAATGAACGAGTGGTGGCAATAAAGTAGAGCCATGTCAGCGTGCTGTGCTGTGCGCATCACATCCACTCACCCACTCACCCACTCTACCCCTCTACATTGCACCCTCAACACCCTCAACACCATCTTTGACATCCCATCGTTTGTAGGACCGCTGTACTAGCAGGACCTGCTAGCAGCAATACACAACCTGCAGGCAAGGAGAGCGGTGCTTGCGCCCCCAACGTCATACACAGGTGCCACACACAGCTGTCAATGGTGGATACCAGTATCCTGTGTGAGACAGGCACACAGACACACACAAGCAGCAGCGTACCGCAAACAGAGAGATTTTGACGTACCGAGTACACTTGGGAGCTTCCCCAGCAGATGTCTTCCAAAACCCAGTCTTCCAATCGTGCGCTCTTTCATAATTCAGCCTTCGTAACCAAGGTCCACTAGGACTCTTTCGCTTTGTCAGGCAAACACGGTTACTGCGGTTGTACGCCTGCCTCTGGCGATCAGCATTTGTGCCTGCAAACTGGTATTCGCCCCCCCCCACACGCAGCAAGCACCATAGTAGTACATAGTTAGCTTTTACAATTCTTTGAGCACGCGCTGGGCATCAAGTATAAACCGGAAGGGTAACCAGCATGCAGTCGTTGGCAGTCGCATTGCTCCTAGCCCTATTTTTCTTCTCTGGCGTCCTCTCAGATGGCTCTGGTGTGTTATTTGGGAGGCCAGTGATCAACAACATGCAACAGCAAATCAACCTGAGAACACCATCTCCACACAGAACCAATCGCCAACAATGGCACCATGTTTTTGGGGGACGATGACTGGCTCGGCCCTGTCAACGCCATCGCAGAGGCCAACTCAATGACGCCACTGGTGTGGAACCAGTCGCTCGTGACCATCCTGACGCAGGCGGCCCGCAACGCCACACAGAGTGGTGCCCCTTGTGGGTTTATCAATCGCAACAGCCTGCCAGGCGTGTCGTTTACCGCCGCCACTCCCTCGTGGCAGACCACTGGCACAGCATACCTGCTCTTTTTACAAACAGCAGCCCTGCGTGCACCCGCCACATTGAGTGCCAACGACGGGCTATACCTCGGGATGCCATTCTCTGACATTCAGCGCTTGGCATACACGTTTGCCGGGCCATCAAATGTGGCAATAGGATGCGTGGTACAGTCATGCAACACCACGTATACTTCTACATATTGCTTGACCAACCTTACTGCAGGTGGTCCTGCTGATTCATTCAATCTCACAAGCCGCGCTTCGGAAATTCCCATTGGTACGTTGTGTTTTGTGCTGGGGTGTGTGGATGTGCTGGGAATGATGGCTATTTTACGGTATACACACAAACGATGCACAAAACAACAGGTCGTTGCCAGCCATACGCATATGTGAATGAGGGCAATGCTACCATTGAATCCATCCAGCAGGACAGCCGCAACGCTGTGTCTGCACGCGAAATTGCATGCTGGTACGTGGCTTGATGGCTCAAGTATGCAAACACGCTGAAAATTAGAAACACACATTTCATATGCAAATTTCACCATCCCCAGGTATGACCAGCTCGCCAACCCCCGCTCGTTGCCCTATGTGGTGGGTATCCCATGCTCCGACAGCCCAGGCAATGTTGGCAATGGCAGCTGCGCTGCATGGAGGCTCTACACCGCACCCACCAATACCAATGCAAATGCCACCTCCGTGTTTTACACCACACAACCCAACCAAAACTTGACCCAAGTGGTGCAGACGTTGGGGCTCACACTCACACCCAATGCAACGTGCCGATTGTGCTGCTTGAACAACCTGCAGGTATGTTGCATGGGGGGGGTGAGTACTGTGGAGGCATTTGAAAAGGATGAATTCCATGCGCAGTAAGGAGAAGAGCAAGTGGAGAAGTGCAGAAAACATGACAAGGGTGAAAGTGTGTGTTTTCACCATGTGGCACACACCGCACACACACACACCACACAGGGTAATTCCCCAGTGTGTTCAGTGCCACCCAATACCAACCTCACCATCAATGTGGCGCAGCTCAACAGCAGCGACCCAGCCACATTTGGCAACTGCCCATGCCTGAATGATAGCAGCATTCTTGGTGCTGCTGTACCTGCCCCTGCCCCCACTCCCGCCCCCGCACCTGCCCCATCTGTCAGTTCATCCAGCAGTGGGTTGTCAGGTGGTGCCATTGCTGGCATTGTGGTGGGTGCAATTGCAGGTGTGGCACTCATTGCAGGTGTGATTGCATTCTTTGTGATGAAAAAGGGCAAGGCAGCTGCACTCGGGGCCAAGGTAGGTTGTTAAGGATTATTGTACATGGGTGGGTGGGGTGGAATTTAGGTTGGTATCCTTAGCATGGCACATACCATGTTCATACGTATACATTGTGCCATGCATGTGTTTGTGTGGTATGCACCTCATGTTCACACCTCATGTTCACCACACCTCATGTTCACACTTCATGTTCACGCCTCGTATATGTACACCCATCACACACACACACAACACACACACACACCGTATAAACTCCCCTACACATACAGGATGACAAGGGGGATGCTATGTTGGAAAAAGGTGGGTTCACAGACCCCAACAGCAGCATTCAAACATCAAAAACGGGCCCTGCCAATGTACATGGCGTGTACAACAAGGACAGCAGCTACCCGAGTGATTCCATGGTCAGCAGTGCATTTGACCAACCGCCAGATTCATACCAGCGAGTCAAGTATGTTGGGGGGGTGGCACATACTGTGGGGTGTGTGGGGTGTGTAGGGTGTGGGTATGTGCGGGGTGGCATGTGGGAGTGCGAGTGTGGGTATTTGTTGTCCCAGAATAATAATACTCATTCAACCACCACCACCTCGTTAAACACCACCACATCATTTACCCCCCCCAACAAAAACAACATCAGGGGTATGGACTCTGAACTCATGACTGGCACTGGTGGGTGGTTGCGTCCCCCCACTGATTCCTCCCATACGTTGACCAATGAGCAGCTGATGAGTCTGCAGGCCTCCCAGGCAGGCACTGCCATGTTGGATATGCGCGATGTGGTGTATGATGACCCACCTATCAAGCTGGGACGTGGTGGGTTTGGTGAGGTATGTGATGTCGTGTGGGGTTGGACTGCATGCGTTGGGTTTGATGATGGGCTGTTGTGATGCCATGCACGTTGTTGTGTATGCATACGTATGTACCCAATAATGTATTTATTCCCAATATAACCCCTGTGTACCTGACACGCAAGGGACACCCCTGCTCACCAAACACAATCCCCATCAACTCACACACACAAATCACCCCAGGTGTATGCAGCCACGTTCAAGGGTCAACGTGTGGCAGTCAAAGATCTCATCACCACCATGGGACGCTCCACTGTATGTGTGTTGTGTGGGGTGATAGTTACGTGGCAGAGCATTGGGTGTGATGTGTACCTGGTGCACATAGACTTCACATAGTATGCATCCTTTATCTCTGGTATTCATACACTCAAACGTATATGCATACTCGTATGAGTACACGTGCCATACATCATGTCTTCACTCAACCTACAGGATGATATGCTGGCTCGGCTGGAGTCAGTGGTGGCAGAAGTGCGATCATTGAAGAAATGCAACCATCCCAACCTTGTCCACTGCTGTACGTTTGTTTGTTTGTGTGTGTATTTTGATGCATATCTCAAGTTGTATCGGGCAGTGTGTGCGGGTGTGATAGAGAGGCGGGGATAAAGGGTGTGCACATGGTTTTGTATGTCACATACATGATGTTCTACAACATGTCTTCCCTCTTTCATCACAGTGGGTGTGGTGGCCAACACATGGCCATTGAAGCTGTTGTATGAGCTGTGTGAGGGTGGTGACCTGCACAAGCAGCTCCTCAGTGATCAAGCAAGCACATGGCAATGGGCAAACAAGTATGCTGTGAATATGGGGTGGTTGTGCATACATTGTGATGTGTGTTTTTTCTTGTGCATTGTTGTACATGTGCACATAGATGCTATATCCACTATATCCAACATAAACACTGTGGCCAACATGCACACTTCCAAACACACGCTCTCATTGTGATGTTTCTCATCATCACTACACGCAAATATCACCACACGCAATCATCACTACACGCAATTATCACCACACGCAATCATCACCACACGCAATTATCACCACACACAGGGGTCGTTTTGTTGCATTCAACATTGCCAGTGGGTTGAAGTACTTGCATGAAGAGCTCAAGATGGTGCACTTGGACATCAAGGCCAGCAACGGTATGATGGTGCAGTTGATGCCACTCTTTGTATATGCACTTGATGATACTCTTTGTATATGCACTTGATCATGTGTGTTGGATGTATGGACGCGGTGTTTGTGAGGAATAACAACATGATGAAACATGGGGGGACATGTTGTCACTGTAGTTGTAGTATATGTGTACACTCACCACACACACACACACACAGTGTTGCTTACCGCCAAGGGCAGTGCCAAGGTTGGTGACTTTGGTCTTGCCAAGATGCTCAAGGATGAAGACGATGTGCAAGAGTTTAGCAAGCTGCCATGCTCACCTGCATGTATGTAGGGTGTGCAATATGCGGTTGTTATTGGTCACATGTGTTTTTTTGTTACAATACAAAACCCACTCCCACAGATGCTGCACCTGAGCAATTGATGCACCAAGAGGTGAGCTTTGCTGTGGATATATTTTCCTTTGGTGTTGTCATGCTAGAGTTGCTGATGGGCCAAGCTGCACCCACCAACCGCCGCTACCCAACCGTCACGTATGTTTGGTGATGTCTGCAAAGAATGTGCCCTGTGTGCATGTAGTGTGCGTCCCATCACCACCACCACCCCTTGTCATTTTTCTTCATAACTTCACAACACAGGCCCTCTGACACATGCCCCAAGGAGATTGTTGAGCTTGCACATCGCTGCATGGATGAGACCCCAGGCAGCCGACCCAAGATTGCAGAAGTGTATGCAATCCTCAAGCGCCACTGTGAGGAATACCAGGCCCCTGAGTGATTTATTTTATGATGATGCTGTTGTGTGATGTTGTACAAAGTAACACACATGCAATGATGCACCTTTTGTTGTCGTTTTTGCATTGCTGACGTTGTTGTTACTCGACTGTGGTTACACAACACAGCACCGCTGATGGGTGCCAAACATCTCGCACAAGACAAGCATACAGAGTCCACTCGCATGGTTGTAGCACGATACACTGTACAAGCAACTGTACACAGCCCCATTACATACATCACGCAGCTCAAGAAAAACAAGCCCCACTCTCCATCGCACACCCTCAAATTTGCCCCGAGGGTTGCAGTCACCTTGGCTACCAAGCTTGTCTGGTTGTTCCAGCTGGTGGTGTTGAGGCAGGGGCAGTTGGGCTTAATGAACGAGGTGAGCAGTGTGACATCGGTGAGGAGGTTGAGGTTGACTGCAATTTGCATGCCAGGGTCCACTGAACATCTTGGGGAACGTGCCTGTGTGATTTTGCAATGGTAAGTGTGTTTTCCATTGATGATGATGCTGCTACTGTACAAAGGTGACGGATGGGCATTGCTTGCCCATGGTTTGCCCATACGCACCTATACCATATCCAACCCCTACCCTACGACATCCAATGTACCCAATGACGCACCTGTACAATGTATGGGATGATTTGATGACATATCAATATGACTTGACATATCAACAGCGTGCGCTGTGTCATTACTGTGCTTACATTGCACAGTGGCTACCCAGGTGGCGCCTGTTTGCACATCATCATCTCGTTTTTGTTTCAACTTGTGCTACAACAAAATACATTGCGTGATGCTCTACACAACGCATTTACAACACATTTACAACACCTTTCCCAACGATCTGAGGATGCTCCATACCACGTAAAGTACAATTCTCAAACATCAGCCAACATGCAGACATACATTTGCGTGCTCTTCGTAGTCTGCATAAGTTTCGCAACTGCACAACGTGCGCTAGGGTTTGTTGTGACTTGGTACACACTCGATCACATTGGAACCCTCAACCCCACAACAGTCCCCAGCAATGGCGTGCTATGGGTAGGTGATCCATCATGGCTGTACACCGCAAACAATGTCAGCATCGCTCAATCCATACAACCATTGACATGGAACCAATCGCTGGCCAACATCACAGCAACCACGGTACAGCAGGCCGCCACGCAAGCCAACCAGTGTGGCGTGGATGTGCGCCCATCCCAGGGTCTGTCTTTTACCCTCACATCCCCAATTTGGGAGCAAACGGCCAACTCGTTTCTACTGCGTTTTCAATCGGCAGCATGGAACGCCCCCCCTTCGTCCGTCGTCAATGGCTACTTGGGCAATCAGTTTCCTCCCAGTGTCATTCAACCTTTGGCATATGTATTTGCTTCTTCCACACCTATATCCATTGGCTGCGTGGTCCAGTCATGCAACACCAGCTTTTCCCGAGCCACCTGTTTGACCAACATTACAGCCAATTCCAGCTCGTTTGGTGCCGCACAGAATTTTGCACTCGCCTCCCGTGAGCCGTTGGTGCCTGTTGGTGTGTGGTGATGTGTTTATTGGGGACGTTGTTGAAACATGTGTGTCTCATGGTTGTTGCATGTCCATGGGATGTGAGCCTGTGTGTATTACAATGACATAATGGTACACCATATATTACAACGACAACAACAATGACAACAACGACACATTTCCCACCAATATGCAGGTTCTTGTCAGCCAGTGTCCGTTGATGTGCTCCCCAGTCTGTCATTGGATGACATAGTGGATCAGTTTAATTCACAAGACCCTCGCAACATCACTGAAACACAAGTGGGATGCTGGTAGGTGTGGTACAATACATGTGTGTGAAAACATGTGTGGTACAATACATGTGTGTGAAAATGTACAATACATGTATACAAATGTGGGTGGACAATGCACACCATGCTGTCCTCTCGCAACACGCCCTTCGTACACAAACTCTATCATTCCACCCCTACACAACCAACAGGAACAACTACATCCAGCCCCTGACCATCCTCCCACCCATGATCAGCATCCCCTGTCCCAATTACATACCCCAGCTCAACGCCAACGGCAGTTGTGCCGCAGTGGACCGGTACACACAAAACCGCAACATGCCCACCTATTCGCTGACGGTGCGCCCGGGGCAGGATTTGACTGCCCTGGGTGAGTATATTGGGTTGAGTGTGCCTGCTGCTGGGTGCAAGATATGCTGCATCAATAACCTTCAGGTGAGAGTGTGTATTGGGGTGGTGAGCGTGGTGACGTTGGTGGTGGCTGTATGATGATGGTACTGGGCACAAGTGAAATAAAGCAGTAGCACAACACATCATGATATACAGTAGCAGAAACATACGAGCACTATTTACCATGTTCACCCCACCATTCACTTATAACCCCTTGTATACACACACACATCCCCCCCCATCCCCCCACAAAAAAGGACCGTGCCTGCTTTGTGCAGCCCCTTCAGCCTGTCAACATTTCTTTTGCAACCCTCCTCAGCCCTGATAATGCAACATTTGGCAACTGCCCATGCCTCACCACTCCTGCTGCTGGTCTGACTGCCAATTCCACTGGCACCAGTGGGGGGCCCACAGGGGCCCCCGCAGGGGCCCCTGCCTCCCCCACCTCGTCCAGCAGCAGTGGGCTGTCGGGGGGTGCTATTGCGGGGATTGTGGTGGGGTCGGTGGTTGGGCTGGCGCTGCTGGTGGGGGTGCTGCTGGTGCTGCTGGTGCTGCCCAAGCGGCGACAGGCTGCTGCTGCTGCTGCACAAAAGGACATCAATGCGGAGGTATTGTTTGGGTATTTTCTTTTACCAGTTACACTTGCACATGTTACACATCCCCACCCCCCTGTACACCTAGGATGGCAACTTGAAGGGCTCCTCTTTGCATGATGACCAACACCCCAAAAACGGGGGTCCCTCTCCCCTTGGCGGGGTCCCCCTGCGGTCCACTGCAGTCGTCACAGGCAGCACTGGTGTGAGTAGCCCCTTTGATGGTGACACACCCACACACAGCAGCAGGTGCGATGAGGGGGTTGAGATGAGGGGTTTATGGAATGAATGTTGTATGCAGGGGTGCTGCTGAGGGTACATTGGTGCAGTCTGCCATGCTTCACCTCCCCCAACCTGTACAACACACAAAACACCCACATCTGCACACCACCCACATCACCCACATCACCCGCATCTGCACACCACACAGAACACCTACGTCTGCTTTTGACGCCAACACCTGGATGCATGGACCTGACAGCATGGGTAGTGTACCTGCCAGTGGTGTAACCCTCTCCAAGCAGCAGCTCATGAGCCTACAGGCGTCCCAGGGTACCGCCATGTTGGATATGCGTGATGTGGTGTATGATGACCCACCTGTGAAGCTGGGACGTGGTGGGTTTGGTGAGGTATGTGGATGTACATACCAAACAATGTCAGACTGTGTGTGTACATGGTGGTGTGTTTACATGGTGATGGGTGTGCATGGTGGTGTGTGTACATGGTGTGTGTGCATGGTGGTGTGTGTGCATGGTGATGGGTGTGCATGATGCAGTTTATAATGTGTACATGGTACAGTCAATGATGGCTGTGGTGATGATGGTGTTGCTGGTATGCGTGGTTGTGTCTATGTATACATGTACACACACACAACCACTCGTTTTTTAATACCAGCTGTGTATGACTCACATCCTTGTGACACATGCACAACCAACCACATTCACCACCGACACCAATAACGCCACAGGTGTATGCAGCGACGTTCAAGGGTCAACGTGTGGCGGTCAAAAACCTGTTGACCATGCAAGTGCATGGTTCTACTGATGATATGTTGACCAGGCTGGAGTCATTGGTGGCTGAGGTGAAATCATTGAAACGCTGCAACCATGCAAATATTGTACACTGCTGTATGTATTACGCTTTGTGTGTCCACATGCCTGTTTCACTGTGTGTACATGCCTGTTTCATTGTGAGTACAAGATTGCTTTATAGGACGCGCTGCTGTGTGCTGTTTTATGTTTTGTGTACATAACTGTTTTATAAAGTGTATATGTTGGGAAAAGTATTCATAAAAGTATTTATAAGTATTATTAGTAGTCATGGTTGCTGTGCTTTCTGTTGCACCCCCCCATCACAACAGCATCTCATCAATCATCCCACCTCTCATCACAGTGGGTGTGGTGGCCAACACATGGCCATTGAAGCTGTTGTATGAGCTGTGTGAGGGTGGTGACCTGCACAAGCAGCTCCTCAGTGATCAAGCAAGCACATGGCAATGGGCAAACAAGTATGCTGTGAATATGGGGTGGTTGGGCATGCATTGATTTGTATACATGCATTTGTGTATGTGCATTTATATTCATGCATTGATGTAGGTGCATTTGTATACATGCTCGTTGCATGCTGACACATAGACAACAACACTCTGGCAAGAAACAACAACACTGGTTGATGTGTACCCTATACACCTTGTACATCCTATACTCCCTATAGACCCAACCTATGAAACCCACCCTGTAAAACCCACCCCTATAAAACCCACCCATAAAACCCACAGAGGTCGTTTTATTGCACTGGAGGTGGCAGAGGGCATAAAATACTTACATGAGGTCATGAGCCTGTCTCACGCAGATATCAAGTCACAAAATGGTATGAAGGGTTTTTTAGCAACTGATTGACCAATCAGGGTTTTTCAAGTGTGATAAATCAGGGTTAACTGTGACCACAGAGCCATACACTCCTCACATACACATGTTGACTATGTACACAAAATTCCCTACACATGTTGACTATGCACAACAAACCCCTTGCACATGACCTCTCCTCCTCCCCCCCCTACACTTTTCCCCGCACTACACAGTGTTGTTGACTGCTGATGGTCATGCCAAACTGGGTGACTTTGGTCTTGCAAAGATGCTCAAGGATGAAGATGATGTTCGTGAATTCTCCCAGTTGCCATGCTCCCCTGCATGTATGGTGCTTGTGTATACATGGTGTATACATACATGGTTGTATGTATGGTGCTTGTGTATACATGGTTGTATGTGTGGTGCAATGGCGTGTGCAAGTATGGTTGTACACACGAGTTGTGTATGAATGTGCATGTAGCATGCTTGTATGCCATTTGTAGTGTGCTTGTACCATTGCTGTACAGGAATATACACAAACACCTCTACAACAAAGAAATCAACACCTCTACAACAAAGACATCAACACCTCTACACAGATGCAGCACCTGAGCAGTATCTCCACCAAATGGTGAGCTTTGCTGTGGATATTTTCTCCTTTGGTGTTGTGCTGCTGGAGATTTGTCAGGGGGGCCCTGCTCCTACCAACCGATTGTACCAATATCCCAAGTACGTGTTGCTGGGTGTGATAGCTGTACTGGTCACTGTCACGATCATCAATATGTTTCATCATGACACCAACAAACAAGCACACGAATAAACCATCCACACGTATAACCACCACATACATATCCCACATAGTATCCCACATACATATCCCACATAGTATCCCACATACATATCCCAATACCACCACATGCGTCCGTGCACTCAACACAACACAACAACACAGGCCATCAGACACATGCCCAGCAGAAATTTGTGACCTAATAAAGCAATGCATGGATGAAAACCCCGCCAATCGACCCAAGATTGCAACGGTGCACGCAATCCTACTACGCAATTGTCATGGGACAGGTGTCCAGGGGGGAGTTGGCGAGGGTGGTGTTGCAGAGGGTGGCCAAGGGGGTGTTGTGGATGCAGTCGAGGAGGAAGAGACGAAATAAAGCCTGTCACAAGATGTGTTCACACAAATGCAGGGGGACCTCGCGGCATGTAGCGTGCCTGTACCTTGTCTGGGCATGTTGTATGTGTTTTGAGGTAGATTTACTGTTTGTATGATGATGTTGTATGATGTATGGTGACGCTGATGTGTATACGCATTGATGATTTGGATGCAATTGCACATGGTTGATTTCTGTTTGTTGCACACAAGTGCTGCATGAATAATTGCAGGGGCAAGCTAATTGATGGTGAGAATAACAAGAAAAAACACACATAACAAGAAAACAACATAATATCAAAAACACACAATGTCAGGCTGTCACAAGTCATCATCATGAGGCATCTACTATATTCTTCATTTCCCTTCTCTTGACCTCGTCTGTCTCTGCTTTGGCACGTTCTGACAGCACAAGCTTGATGCGCGCCATTGACTTGCGAACCTGTTGCAGGACGATGTGTTGCAGGATAATGTGTGTGCAGGATAATGTGTAAGCAGGATGTTGACCTGTCTGAACAATTCACAGAACCCCCGTATGCAAACAACGAGTACTACAACGTACACATTTGAGGCGTCCGTGGCTGGGCATTTCCCTTCCCTGTGCTCTGTATAGCATCATCTCTGCGTTGAGGTTGTTGCGCTCCTTGAGCAGCACCCACCTGTGGGGATGCTATGGATGTGCGATACAGGCATACATCAACCAGCCTGCACTCAATGCTTACCATAGCTTGTGCAGATCATCAAATGACTTGATTCTCAACTCTGCAGCTTTCCATGCTCGACCTGGTAGGTGTGTGTGTTGGTCATTGGGAGATGCCAAAACGAATTTCAGTCCAGTTTCATGCCCATACCGTGTTGCACTGTAGGGATAACGTCTGTTGCTGGTGGCAATGGGGGTATCAATTCCTCCAATCCACGAACTGCACACGTGGTGGACAAACTATGGCTGTGCTGCACCGATGCTGCCAAAAGCTGCCTGCAGCAGCCCCGCAATGCAAGCATATGGATGTGGATTGATATTGCTGATTGGCTGATAAAATGATGGCACTGATGCTGTTGAGGCTGTGGTATTATGGTTGTGGTATTTTCTGTTGAACACACAATTGTATTTAGCTTGCAAGCACAAATAGGACATATTCATGGCTAGCACATGAAATCATGATGTAGCCCCAATGAATCCAATGAACCCAACCCAGCAAAGCAAGAGAATGAGCAAACCAATCCCATCACAACCATCACAACCATAACAATAATGCCCTCCAATAAGGCTACCTCGTTGGGCGTCAACAAGGCTGGTCCACGCATTGGACGTCCCCAAGTGGATGGCTATTATAGGTTGTATGAGCAAGATGTGTTTCGCCTCATCCACACCTTTGCATCCCATGTCACCACCAGCCACCTGCATCCGTCCCTGCACGTGTTTAAACAAATATTTGCAGATCACAGTGGCTGGTATCTGTTTGCGGTATGATGCATGGTGGCTGGCTTGTGTGTGATCAGTGTCGGATGATCACAGCTCATTGACCACCACCCACTGTCCCAGGCAAACAATGGACACATCCTCCCCCAGCAATACATACAAGCATTGTTCCATACTGCATTAGACTGCTTGCGACGTGACCATGCACAAGACTTTGAACCACGGGGTGATGGCACACCAGCCCATGCACCACATCAAACCAACGGCCATCACACTCCTGTCGCGCACAATACCGCTGCTGCTGCACAACAAAACAACAACAGCCAGGTGCCAGATCAACACACATCTCAAGAACACGAGGCACTTGGCGCACCATCCACATCTGCCATGCCCGCCATGCCTGATCCCCTCTCCCCACCAGATTCCCCCAACCAACACTCCCCACCCACAGTCACCCTCCACATGCCCACCATGAGTCACACAATACTGAGCATTGGGCTACCCACTGCGAGTGCATTGGGTGGGGTGTCTGTGACTGCAGTGGGGGGAGATGAACATGAAGCATCCTCACGACATGCCGGTGTGTGTATGTGTGGGTGGGTGGGTGGGTCTGATTGGGAGCATATATACCACCACAGTGTCATTGTATACTGCAACATTGTATGCTGACATCATACAATACTATGCATACCACTCCCCTCTCTCTTCACACCCACAGGTCACACCCAACCCACCCACATGGACGAAGCAGCAGCAATAGCAGCCTTCCACCACCACGACGACACCCACATGCCCGACGCCCCACCCCCCCTCCTGCACACCAATCACACCATGCGCCCCCCCGCCCCCCCACCACATGCTCCCCTCTCATTTCTTGCCACGGGGGTGACGCTGCCAGTGGCGTATGGTGCCGTCTACATGTTGTATGTGTTGTACATGACGCAGCCACACGTACATGCACAGCGGGTGTTACTCCCAAAGGATATGTGGAGAAGGCTGGTGGGGGTGGCAGAGTCAGCACACCATGCTGGGGTGATGGACGTCACCCGCTGTGTGTGTACACTTGCTCGGTATGTGGGTGGCTTCAGGTGTGATGATGCGGTGGAGATCTGTTGCACACCTGTTGATTCAGACATAAACACACACCACACATACACATTTGCAACTACAACATTCTGCTCCACACCTACACGTTTGCAAACACAACACCCTCTATTGCACACAACCGTCATGCACACCCAGACCCCCCACCCAGCCACCCACCAAATCCACCACTCCTCGCACAACCACAGCAATCAAGCATTTGTATACAGCGCAGTGGACTTCCCCCTCACAATGTTCACCTCCATGTGTGTCATGGACCGCATGGGTAAGCGTGACCTGAGAAACACCCATGATCAGGGGGAGCAGGAGGCTGAGGTGATTAGACATGCAGCATATCATGTCAAGACAGCACTGCCACCTTTGCCTGAGGCCACACCCTTGCAGGAAAGCCATGCTGCATATGTAGAGGTGAGGGGTTGGGGTGAGGGGTTGAGGGAGGGTGTGGATGTGTGTGGGGTGGGTGGGTGGGTATGTGTGTGAGCATGCTGCTTATGTACATGAGGTGAGGGGGGGCGATTGAGAGTGTGCGTGTATGTGTGTATGTGGGTGTAGGTGTGGATGGGTGGTTGAGAGGTGAGGGTGCGTGGTAGAGACATGGTAATGTGTATATGTATACACCCATGATACACACACACCCTCATTCCACACCCTCATGCCACACACCCTCATTACCCTCACATCATCCACCCCCCCCAGGCAGTCAAGCAGGCATTCTCCCTACAGCACCAAGTGCATGCCACACCCACAGACCCTACTACAATGGGTTTTGCATCAGACCCTGACTTTGTACACAGGCTGAGGCACATGTTTCACAAGGAGGCACAGGAAATAGCAGGGGTAGGAAGTAGCAGTGTGTGTTGTTGTGTGTGGTCTAGGTGTGGAGTGTCGGTGTGAAGTGTATTTCTCTCTTTCCACCACTCCATGCTCCTCCACAAACACCCCCTTCCCTTCCCTCCCTCTCTCACACACAACACCCACGCACGCACACACACAGGTACTCACTACCATTAATCACCCAGCTATGCAAGATGCTGTTGCTTCATTTGCCGCTGCACATAATGTACCAACTGATACACAACACCAAGCAGGGGATGGACAACAGGCTGGTGGGAAGAAACCAAGGTTGAGTGATGCAGCTGGAGCTGTGGCTATGGTATGAACGTGTACTCATTATTATACATACATATATATATATATATATATATATATATATATATATATGTAGGTGTATGTATGTGTATAGTATATGCATGCACTACACATAATGATGAGGAGGAGGGGGGAGGAGTGCACTGTGTGCGTGTGTATATACAATACACCCGCTCGTACATCACCCCCTCCCCTCACCACCACTCCCACAGGCATACAACCGGGCTGTCAATAGGCCCCCACCTCACACAGCGGCTACTGTGGGTTCAGGTGAAGTAGGTGTGGGTGACCGGGTGCCAAGTGCCCTAGGTGATGTAGTGGCAGATGACTTGGTAGCACCAGGTGGCCTAGGATCTGTGGTGGATACGGTCAAGCTGAAGAGAATCGAACAAGTGTATAGAAAACACAACCAGGAACAGGAAGAGGTGCAGCGGGTGCGAAGACAGTGGTTGTCGGGGGTGATGGAGGGGGAACTGGGTGGGGGGGAAGAGAAGGGAAGAGGTGTGGAAGAGGAGGAGCGGGACAGTGGGGATGGTGGGGGGAATGGTGGGGGATTGGTTGAATAGAGCAAGGGTGTGTTATTTTTTTGTGTGTGTAGACCCATTATTTTCATTGTGCACCACTGTGTTCATCGTGTGTATGAGGGGTGGAGGGGCTGGAAAGTATGTCAAGGTGTCTTTTCATGTTTCATTATCATTGCGATTATGTACATCAAGCTTGATCTACCAAACAAGGCAACAGTAAAACCACACTTGAATGACACACAAGACATGAACACCAAAATGATACACAAGACGTGATGCAGTGTGTTGTACAAAAATGTGAGTCAATGGAAGCACACCCATGAATTCGAGAAAACCAGGAAAGGCAAAATGCCTGTCAATGTAATGTGTGTGAGAATCAAATACACTAATCGTCATCATCATCATTGTCAACGTGTACATAAATCATCACCATCATTGTCAATGTGTACTCAAATCATCATCATAATCATCAACCAAGCAGCTGGGCGAATATGTCATCCACCAACCCACCAGCTTTCTTCCCCTTGGTTTCCTCCCCTTTCTTTTCGCCATCCCAACTCGGCTTTTTCCGCTTCTTCCCCTGTGTTTGTTGGTCCCTGGGTTGGGGGCTTGCCTTGTGAAGGCCAACCTTAACCTTAGGGGGGCTGCATCCTGTTGCTGCGAATGTTGTTTTTGTTTTTGTTGCTGCTGCTGCTGCTGTTGTTGTGTTTATCCTAGCAGATGCATGCTTTCCCATGGTTCCCAGTGTCCCTGATGCTGTGCTTGGTGCAGTGCCAGGCGGTGGTTGTGCCTGCACGCCTACAAACAGGGGCCCTGCTTTCACAAGGGACCCCTTGCTTGTACCGCCACCTCCCAATGTGCGTTTACCAGCCAAGAGCTTTTTACCAGTGACAGTGGGTTTTGGTGCTGTGGGTATGGCTGCTGTGGGTGACTGTTCTGTGAATGTTGGCACTTCCTGTTGCTGCTGCTGTTGTTGCTGTTGTTGTTGCTGCTGCTGCTGCTGTTGTTGTTGTTGTTGCTGCTCTTCTTCTCCTTCTTGTTGCAATGGTGGTTGTGTGTCCAGTGGGTATGGCACTGGTGCACGCGCTGGTAGAGATGTTCTTGCGGCGGTGGTATGCAAGGGTGAAGCATGAGGAGGTGGTGAAGCATGTAGTGGTTGGGTAACCATGTTGGTTGTGGTTGTTGTTGTGTTTGTGTGGTGTGGAGTGGCTGTTGGTGGCATGGGTGGTAGTGGAGCATCCGTGAAAGCACCCCTGTGATAATCATGGTGTCATCATGGAATGTAGCATGTGAGTATATACATATTTCGCATATTTCATGTATTTCGTATATTCTACACAAAAAAATCATGGTTGCCCCAAACATCATGTTCAGATGCTGCACAAATAAGCTTCCATGTGCATACAATTTCCACGAGGAATATACATGCTATACACCCAACCACCCGTACCTGTCTTCAAACACCAACACAGCAGGTGTACGGCGGCTCTGCGTGTCTGGTGGTTCATCCTCATGTTGACCATGCGTACCTGGCGCATGCTGTTCCCGTTGGCCAATGCTTTGACCGGTGCGTTGACCACAATGTTGAATTTGACCAGGCAACCCCACTGCATCCCTTGGCAATGCCATCCCCACATCTTCATCATCAGCGTCCCACATACACACATCACCAATACCAGCAGCACCAGCAGCAGTGGTGATGGGGTTGCGGTGCATGTTGTGGTTGGTGGGTGTTTTGTATGCGGTGGGGGCAGCAGTACCAGCTGCATCATGCCAGACACTGTGTACCACACCTAGCCTGTTGCAAGTAAGGAGGGGAAAAGGTGTTGTTGTGTGCGAAGAAACACATGGTCACATACACATGTAGAGTATCATGGTATATACAAATGCATACACACACATGATACATGTAGCGTGTCTGTACACAAACCACCACCACTACCACCACCACATGTTTGCTGTCTTCCCATCCCATCCCATCACCCCAGCATACCTGCGTGACACAGCAGCAGCACGGTGTTCCAGAGTCTGTTCGGGATGACAAGGCACAGCATCCACCCTGGGCGTGTCTCTTTGCCAGACACACTTGAGCATAGCTGGGAAGCGGGGTGTGGTAGGAGGTGGGTTGGGGGGAGGGATTCTATGGAACACGCGTTGGAGGAGGTGTGTACAAGGTTTGTTGTGTAAAAATACAAACCCATACCATTATCCCCACATCACACAAACTCTACCACATCTACACTCTCTACACTATTCCAACACCACATCAACAGTACCTGGAGGTTGCAGGTCTTTCTCCAGGAGAATCACCCCACCCCCTGGCAGGGCAGGCGCCACCTCCACGAGTGCATTGTACACCACCACCACATCCACCATCACCGCTGCAACAAGCACCCGTATACGCCCCACCACTGCCATGGCTGTGAGTGCAAATGGCATGAAGAATGTTTGGGCAAGCAGGACAGACAAGGCAGCGGCGGCTGCGGAGCAGTGGGTGAGGATGGTGTGGATGAGGGTACATGATGCATGCAGGCGGTGGAGCACAAACTCTGCTGCTGCTCTTGAGGGGAGCTGTGCTGCAATCCTGTGTTGTGTGTTGTGTGAGAAAGGAGGGTGTTTGTCGTGACGATACACATCATTACGATCTCACGTACATGCTGCCCGAAGTGGTGGCGCCATGGTCCTTAGCGCGGACAACTGCACGTTCAGAGACACTGGCGAGTGTTTCAAGCTGTGCACATACAAGTGGGAGCTGCATGCTGAGTAGGAGCTGCACACTGCGATGCACCTGTTGTGGTACGTGGTATGGATGAGCACCATCATCACCACCACAAAGGGCACCATCTCCCTACCTCTTGGAGCTTTTTGAAATGCTTGCTGGATCTATGTTGATTTTTACTTTTATACAAAATCTTGCTGAGAAGTGTTGCTTCAGTCACAAGGGCTGTCCAAGCCCCGCCATCGAGCAGCGACAGCTGGGCCGTAGCAAGCACAGACCCAGCTGCATGCTGCAGTACCACGGGTACAAGCACCTGCAATTGCTCTGGTATCGACATTCTTTTTAGTATATACTGGTGTTTTTTACCCCATATAAAACATCGTTGCTGCTGCTGCTACCCACACAAAAAGCCAAGTTTGACCGCCACAAAACACCCCAGTACGAATGGCATTTTACACGAGGATGTGCTTGTCTACATTGCTTCATGCAGCAGCAGAAAATCCACGCCTTATGTCCTGGTGCATGTTCAATGCACGGCCATCCATTCCAATGCACCATCAGCCACCACGCCTCGTACAGCACACCATTGTGCGTGCAGGAAGCTTCAACCTGGATGGAGAATCAGTACAGAAACCTGCAGGAAGGCCCAGCAAGCTGGCTTCCAAGCGCAACGGTGAGGGGTCTGGTGTATTGCGTGAACGGGGGGTTGACGATGTCCGTAGTCGTGGATCACACATCAACCTCTCTCACACACACAGCGGATGCATCTGTCAAGCTTACCCGCAGCATGTGTGATCTGACTGAGCGTCAACTTGCAACAGTATTGCCTGTGTTGGAACCGTATATTGCCAATGAACTACTAGTGGCCCGGTGTGTGTGTGTGTGTTTGGCCTGCATGTGGTTGTCAATGATATGTTGTTGCAACAACACCGTATGCAAAAACGTACATGTTGGTGTTGTGATTAGTGTTGTACTTGGTACATACGTGACCTATATGCCATCATGCATGTCCCCCATGTAATTCCCACATCATGGTTTCTTTCCCCCCTCTCCCCCCAATCAACACACAGTGGTATAAAGAAAACCAATCAGGCACGTGGCAGGCAAGAGGCATTGGTGGGGCGCATGATACGATCACTACCTGATGATGAACAACAACGCATCAAGGTAGGTGTGGTTGTGTGTGTGTGTGTGTTTGTGTGTGTGTTTGTGTGGTTGTATTGTTATTTGTGTGTATGTGTTTTGTTACTCGTGCATTGTGCATTTTTTGTGCGTATTCTTGTGTATTCTTGTGAATTTGTGTTGTTTGTTGTGCGTACTTGTGTATATTCTTATAATGTTGGTGTATATTCTTATAATGTTGGTGTGTATTCTTGTAATGTTTGTGTGTACTCTTGCGTAATTCTGTTGAACAACATACACAAAAAACATGCACACCACTTATGCAGGACACTGTTGATGCTGCACTGCAAGGCAGACCCCCTCCCTCACCTGCAACTGACCTAGCAACATACTGGAAGGAGCAACTTGTAGCAGACAACAAGGTGAGGGTGTCATGTGTATTGTATACACACACATGCGTATCATACACACACATGCGTATCATACACACACACAAGCGTATCATACACACACATGCATATCATATACACACACATGCGTATCATACACACACATGCATATCATATACACACACATGCATATCATACACACACCACCATCACTCCCCCTCACTCCCCCTTCAACGCCCCTTCATTCCCCTTCGCTCCCCCTTCACTCCCCCTTATCATCACTCCCCCTCACAGCACGTGGTGGATGAGGTGTACAGGGCAGCAGCAGAGGCAAACATACCTGTTGCTGAAGTGAGACAATTGGTGAAACAATGTGCAGCAGTATGTGTGTGTGTGTGTGTCTCTGGGTGTGAATATGTAGTATGTGTGTGTGTGTGTGTGAGAGTGCATATGTGTGTGTGGACTGTGTGTTGTGTTGGCTGCTCACACATGGAGAATGATTTCATGTATGCTACTATGCTGCTTCTAGTACAATACACACACTACGCTCACCCACCCACCCACCCACCCACATACCACACAGGCAGCACAGCAACCAGCGGGAACCACACCTTTGCGTACCGACAACACACCCAATACACCAGCCACACCCCCTGACACAGCCACGCCTGGTACCAAACAACCTAGTAGGGAAAAACAGCCTAGCAAGGCAAAAGCAAGGTCTGCCAATAAACAGCTGTTGCAGCTGTTGGGGCAAGTGGCGCAGCACAAACTAGATGGGGACAAACTGGGTGGGGACAAGTGAACAGGGAGGGTTTGTATTGATACACAAAGGGAGGTTGAGATGCACACAGGGAGGTTGATATACTGGGTTGTGATACTGGGTGATTGATGTGGTTGCCGGTGTACATGTGTGCTCAAAGTATTGAGTTTGTGGGTATGTTTGTATTGCTTTACTTGTATACATGGACTTGGTACACACCACGTATTGTTGTAAAACTACTTGGAGAGAATCATGTGGCAATTAAACATACACTAGACACATGTATGCACATGTATTCAAATAAAAACAATACATTTCAATATCACAAAAAAAAATACACATCTCCTCATCCCTGCTCCAGCACACCCCATCCAGCACACCCCCTCCCCCATCCCCCTTCCCACATACCCCCTCACAGAGCACCCCCACCCCCACCAGACAGTATCCAATCAACAGCAGCACTGAAATCTTCCACAGTCGCATCAGGTGTGATTCCATACGCCACCTCATCCCCCTCCCTGTACTTGCCCGTTTTCACCAACACGCCTCGTATCCCCCACTGCTGCGCCCCACCCACATCATCACGCACATCGTCGCCTATCATGACTGCATGGGTGGGGGGGATGTTGAGGTCAGACAGGGCTAGGTTGAAGAAGGATTGGGTGGGTTTGCCTACCACCTGTGTGTGTGGGGGGGGTGGGCAGAGAAGCGCATGTGATGCGTGTGTTGCGTGCGTGTGTGTTGTGTATGTGTATGTACAAATATATGATGCATACCTCTGCTTGTTTACCAGTCGCATACTCCAGTGCCTGCACAAAGGGCCCCGGCCCCAGCAACAGGGGCCCCCTCGGGTCTTTGAAAAACCGTCCCTTGTGCATGGCTATGAGTGGTGCATCTTGATTGTCCATCAGCACATGCAATGCCTGTGAGGTGTGAGTTACTGGAATGTCTGTATAGTGTGTGAGAGGTGTGTGCAGATATAGACAGATAGGGGTGTATGATGAACATGGTATGTCTTGTGTGTCTGCGTCTGTAGCAATGTTATTATACACACAACCACACCTCCACAACAACACACCGCGTTCATATTGGCATAGCTAAACCCCTCCTTGGCTAGCCCCACCACCACTGCATTATGTGGTGGCTCTATTGGCAACCCCTCAAACTCTGCAGCTGCCTGTGGTTGGAGCAACAAATAGGGGCGCAATTGCCTATGAGCCACAAGTGCTCGTGCAGCGCCGATTGAGGTAAACACGTGGTTGGGTTGAATGTCAAATCCAAGTGCTTGTACTTGGGTGACGAGTGCTGTGGTGGTGTCTTTGCTGGTATTGCTCACAAAGCGCACCTGGAACAGGGGGGGGTTGAGGTGTGTGGTGGATGAATGTAGGGTGCATGGAGGGTATGGGCATACCAGTATGCCAGCATCTCGCAGGCGCTTGAGTGCTTCGATGCTGTTGGGGATGGCTTGATTGCCAATGTGTAATGTGCCATTGAGATCTACGAGTGCAGCTTTTATCGTGTGTGATGCCATGATGGTGGTGGTGTGGAATGTTGTGAAAGGTTATTGAATCAATACTGCAGTGACACAGAGCACTATGTGATTGATGACTATGTGACAAAAAAACACTACAAAACATTTCTATGAGCACTACAACAGCACTCAGTTGCAGGCTCAACGTTGACCTATATGGAAGATGTTTAGAAGGTTTAGTAAGCAAAATTTGATTTTGACCAGCACAAGCGTATTTGCATTACTTGCATTGCTTATTGTTTATTGCTGTCAGCCTACCATAGTCACCTGATCAGATCCCATTGACTTTGTGCGCAACTGGAGGAATGGCACGGTCAGAAAAAGACAGGATGCTCGCAGGCGAGCTGTACATTGCTGGCGACAAGGAGCTTGCCGACATGCGAGCAGCAGCGAGGGAGGCAATGCACAAGTATGCACATCAACAATGCTGTTCACAACACTGCTATTGCCAACACACGCACATACCCTACACAGGTTTAACAACGTGCTCCCATACACTGCCACTAAGGAGCGCCTGGATGTCTTGCGGTCCATCTTGGGAAGTATGGATGATGAAGACGCTCCTTTCATTGAACCCCCCTTTTGTAAGTGTGTTGCTAGCTGTTGATGCGCAAAAGGCAGTTTGTATAAGTGCATGCTGTGAGCACAGTAAGCATACGCTCCCATCATTTTCCTCAATCCCACACCCAGGCGTGGATTACGGCAAGTTCATTCACCTAGGCAAGGGTTTCTACTGCAATTTTGGCTGCTGCATATTAGACTGCAACAAGGTGTGTAGTTCTGGACCACACAATTTTCTCATCCATCCCCTCAAAACCATCACACAACACCCATCCCACCACACAACACACAAGGTTACGATTGGTGATCGGGTGCTCTTTGGCCCCAATGTACAAATCCTGCCACCATCCCATCCCCTCGACCCTGTTGCACGAAATGGGCGCTATGGTGCTGAATACGCCCTCCCCATCACCATCAAAAACGATGTGTGGGTCGGTGGCGGCGCCATCATCCTTGGTGGTGTTGTAGTGGGAGAGGGCGCCGTGGTGGGGGCAGGTGCGGTGGTGACCAGGGATGTGCCTGCATACACGGTTGTGGCCGGCAACCCAGCTCGTGTGGTTCGCACAGTGGAGCCAGGGTCGGGGATGATTGATGGACGAGGGAGGGTGCCACCGCGGGATGTGGGCGGTGATGGTGGTGATGATGTGTGATGATGTGTGATTGACACGTGATTGTGGTGATTGACACGTGATTGTGGTGATTGACACGTGATTGTGGAGTGAGATGTATGTACTGCATGTATTTGCTGCATGTGCATCCTTGTTACATTGTTTATTATTCTTGTAACGACACTGGTTTCTACAGGCATGAATGCAGGCACACAAACAACCCAAGTACACCCACAAATGAATCACACGATGATGATGCAAAAACAAACACAACACAAACATGTCTTGCCCCACAAACAATACATGCACACATACACCTCTCTCCATCACTACCCTCATGCAACAACAGCATGCAGGCGTCGCACACGTGTGCTCGCCTGTGCCCGAACCCCCACCCCACCCTGCCCCTCCTCCCCATCTTGTGCCAGCAGCACAAACACCTGCTCCAGGGTAGTTTGTGAGAGAGAATACTCCTCTATACCCAGTGCTGCCCTGTGTGTGTGTGTGGGGTGGGGGTTATACAACAAGGGTATACAATAACAAGGGTATTGAATAACAAGGGGTGTGGTGGACATTGATGCAAGGTCACGCGTCATTTGCACACAAACAAGCAGTTGCAAACAACAAATTGTGTTTTTGCACACACAAAATATCACTCCCACCTTCCCCCAATAACAATCCCTCCCCCCACACCATCAATCCCCCCCCCCCATCAATCCCCCCCTCAAAAACACACACACACCGCTGTGCTTCTATGCCCTCAAACAACGTTGGCAAATCCACAGCCTCTCGTGGCATCGTAAACCGCACATGTTCCGCATCCGTCACCTGCACTTGCACATCCCGACACGCCCCCCCCACAAACTCAACCACTGCCGCGTGCCTGTCAGGGGCACACCGCACCAGCAGTCTATACCCCGCACCAAAGCGGTTTTTCAGGTGTTGTACAGAGCCTACGCACTGTAGGTTTCCTGCTTTGAGGATGCCTATGCGTCCACACAGGGCTTCACACTCCTCCATGCTGTGACTTGTGAGTAATACCGTGTGACCCATTGCCATCACACCTGTGTGCGGGGGGGAGAGGGAGGGGGTGGTGTGGGGAGGGGAGGGGGTGCGACAAGGAAGAGTACAACAAAAGTGTGTACGTGAATGTATGTGTGTGTTTCCCCAACACACGGGGTTCATCATCACTGTGTGCATTACACACATGCCACCCCAGCAAACACACACATACCACCCACAAACATATACATACAACCCCACCCCTCCCAACACACCTGATTGTATACTACTCCACATGAATCTCCTGGCTGCAGGGTCCATCCCCGTCGACGGCTCATCCATCAGCACCACAGGGGGCTGCCCTACCAACGCCACCGCCACACTGAGCTTTCGCTTTGTCCCCCCACTATAAGTATCACACACACGATTGGCATATTGACTCAACTGCAATCGCTCCAACAACTCATTCACAGTAGCCCCCACATCATTGGGCTGCACGCCACGCAGCCGAGCATACATGGTCAACACTTCTCGTCCGGTCAACGCCCCGGGCAAGGCATCGTATTGCGGGCAATACCCAAGTAATTGTCGTGCTGCTGTCCGTTCGTGACGAATAGACGCACCACAGACGCTGACGTCACCCGCATCCGGGTACAATTCCCCCGTGACCATTCGGAATGCGGTTGTTTTGCCTGCACCATTTACACCCAGCAGCCCAAAGCATTCACCCTGGTCAGCACCCAGCCACAGATTGCGTACAGCCACAAGGGGTGGGGCACAGAGTCCTTGTCGAAAGGTTTTGCGTATGCCATACATCGTCACTGCAAGATTGCCTTCACCTAGATGTGGTGGGGTGGAGTGGTGTGTGGAGTGTGTATGTGTATGTGAATGTGCAATGGCAGGTGTCATTCATATATTGTGTATATTTTATTTTTCATGAGTGTGTTGTGGGTGCGCAACCCATCACCATACCATGTTGTACACGCAAGCGCTCTGCCTCAACATCAGGGTCCTCCACTCCACCACCATATTGTTGTTGTTGTACACCCTCATATTGTTGTACACCCCCTTGTACACCCTCATGCTGTTGTACACCACCACCCAACAGTGGCGCCTCCACATCCCCCTCCCCGCCCCCCCCCCCTCCATCCTCCCCGAGCCCCCCCCCCCTCCCCTGGCTCTCCCGGGACCGTTGTTTCCTTCGTAACAATGCAGGGACCTCTGTGAGGGTCCCTGAGAGTTTCTGCACCCCATTGGCTATGGCCCGGGGCACAGCTCTGGTGTCGACAAGCAATGTGGCTGCCATGTAGACTGTGAATTGCCCCGCAAGGCATACATATAGGTGACCTGCAGCATCCCATGCAAAGGGGTTGGTGTTGGGTATTTCTTGTGCAGCCTGTGTGTTGTGAGGGGGTGTGTTGTGTGAGGGTGGGTGAGGGTGGGTGAGTGGGTGTGAGTGGGTGTGAGGGGTGAGGAGGTGAAAAGGGTGGTTGCAGGTGTTGTACAACCTTGACTGCATGCTGTACAACCTCCATGTACAGCGCCATGTGCATCTTAGTGTACAACCAGTCTGACACCATAGTCAACACCATAGTCAACACCATAGTCAACACGCACCCCCCCCCCACTAATACCACACCTTGTAACACGCTCCTATATTATACAACCCCCTTGCCAGGCAGTAATGGGGTGAAAACACCTGCAACCCAGCCTTGAGTGCGATTGCTAATGCCCGTACTTGTGACCAGTGTTGAAACATGTAGAGGATGTCTAGCAGCCAGGTGGCTAAAAACCCCAAGTACCCCACTAGGAAGTATATTGTGTTGAGGCGTTGGAGTGCTGCCATTTCATCCTATAGTGATTGGTGTTGTGTGAGTGTCGTGTTGGTGTAGGTAGTGTTGAGTGTAGGTAGTGTTGAGTGTAGGTAGTGTTTTTGGTGTTTGGTACGTGGATGGGATGGGTTTGGAGGTATGTGGAAGAGGAAAACATGTATGAATGTGCTCCACTATACATACAGACACGTACACACACATACACGCACTTCCTCCCTGCACACCCTCATCATCCCACCAACAAACTCCTCCTCCTCCCCCCCTACTTTCATCATACCAAAAACATAAATTGCAGCAGGTATGTGAGTGCCAATGAAGCAATACCCACCATCAACAGCAACACCCCTGCTGCTACAAGACGCTCCCCTTGAAATTCTGGTATATTCCACCATATGAAAAAACCAATAAACCCTGTTGTGATGATGATGATGATGATGATGGTGGTGGTGGTGGTGGTGGTGGTGGTGGTGGTGGTCGTGATGATGACAGGTTTGTGCAAGGTAGACAACATACATGTATGGATTATATACACCCTGATACATACACATCATACGGTATACAACACATCCCCTTTCACAAACACCCTCTCCCTCTTTCTGCAACACAAAAACACACCTGCCAAGGGCACGAGGTAATTACACACATCCCAACACAGAGTAGCAGCCCAGTAGATGGACAGAGGGGCCCCACTCACACACTGCACCTCTTTGCTCTTACAAGCTCTCTCACGTACAAGAAACACTACAAATGCTGCAGAGAGAACACATGATCCCATTGTCATAAACACTATGAGCAACAATTCACCTGTGTGTGGTGGGGGTTGATGTAAGTATGTGTTGTGCTTGTGTGTGGGATGGACTTTAGGTGTCCATGTATGTTGCAGTACAAGCAACATTGTATATATGTGCACATGAACAATACACACAAAACCCAAAACACACACACCAAAACCAAAGCATACACACATACACGCACACATACATATACACACAGAAACCCAGGCATACACATGCAGCAATCTCCCTTTCTCCCCCACTCCTCCCCACCCCCACACACCCCTCCTCCCCTCACATACATACCTGCAATATGACTCAGTGTCACAGCCGCTTCATTCTTGACCAACGGCAGCGGATGGTTGACCATGCCAATAGTAGCATTCACATCCCCCACCACCAACCGCAGCAGGGCAGTGTTGACTGCGTTGACTGCTGCTGATAGACCAAAAAGTGCTGTTTCATTGACCATGATTGTGGCTGTAATCAGGGGGGAGGGGCCCTGGGAAGAGAAGGAGGATTGGGATAGGAGAGGTAGGTTTTCAGGGTATTGTGAGGTGAAATGGAAAGTGAGAACAAATGGAAGGGGTGAAATGGAGGGTGATAGGAACATGAAAGGGATGAAATGGAGTGTGACAGGAACATGAGTGGGGTGTGGTACACATGTATATGGAAAACAATGATGGGTGGATATGAGAGCATGGGATGCTGAGAGATGTGGTGGAGGACAACAAACATGATGTGCATAATAACCACTAACACACACATACAAAAGCGCACTTGCACACGAGCAATCAACACACACACGCACCTCCAGCACAGCATGCACATCGTGCACAAACAGGGCATCGTACACAGGTGCGTTGGTGTGCCAGCGTGACAACAACCAGCCATCAAGTGTATCGGTGAGGTTTTCTGTACAAAATATACATCCACGTGCAAGTGCATGGGCATCACTGTCGAGCACTGTGACTGGCGGAGGGGGGGGACGGGGGGGCCACTGAGGTCCCCCCAACGTAGTTGGGATACGCCAGACATTACGCCAAACATCTCTACTATGTGTGTATTGAAAGGACAGGTGTTCTTCTGACAGCAATGCTCGTGCCATGTGTGCACCCGTCCATGACTTGACTAGGTCAACATTATGTTGGTCAACATCATGTTGGTCAACGGCAGTCGACAATGCATCATGGCCAACATCTCCATCATGTTGACTGCTGCTGTTGACCCCGTTGACCACATGCCATGCAGGTTGTTGACCAGGTTGTTGACGACCTTGATAGGCAGTAAATAGGGCAAGCAGATCATCAAGTTGGTCTGTTCTCACAGTGCTGGGGGCGGCCCATGGTAGTGGTTTATCAAGCAGTGCATTGTGTCGGGTGATGACAAGGGGGCCCTCCTCTACCACCCTCTGTGTTGACCAGGAATTTGACCAGGGGTTGAGGGGATAAAGAGAGAGGATATGAGACGGGGGTGGGTATGTGGCACATGTGTGTTGATGATGCTGCCATGAGAATCATATATTGCTTGTGTGTGTGTGTGTGTGTGTGTGTGTTCCCATGAACCAAAGCATGCTGTACACCAATGTACCACCAACACCATGAGCATTCCATTATCCCTCCCCTCCCCACCCCACCCCACCCACCCACACCAACACCAACACACCTGTGTGGCGTCCCCACTCCACAGTGCAATACCCACCAACAGCAACGGTACCAACAGCTGTGTCAACACCGCCAGCTTGTCCCTCCTGGCACTGAGTGCACGTTTGACAAACAACGCCCACCACTGGGTCAGACGCAGACGCACCCCATGCAGCCGCCGCTCTGGTGGGATGGGGGCTAGGGGTGCTGCTGCTGCTCTTGCTGCCGACCAAGGTGCCGCTGTGGGTCGGTACAGGTTGGGTGGGGTGGGGGTGGGGGTGGGGGAGTGGGTTGTGGTGGATTCGGGTTGTTCGAGTTTGGCTTGAGCCTCCATAGCCTGTGTTGGTTGGGTGTGGGTGTGGTTTTGTGGGGTGGGTTTTGGGTGGATGGGTCTTGTGTTGCAACCACCACCACCACAACAACAACATTCCTATTACCTGTGCAGTCACTGCTAAAAACACTTCTTCTAATGTAGTGACACTGAGACCATATGAACTGCATCCATATCGTGCTGGGTGGTCTTGTAATGCCCTTAGAAGGGGGCCAAATTGGGGTGCATTTTCCTTAGGGAGCCTGTTATGAAATGAAAGGGGACGGTGGTGTGGGTGCGGGTGATTGGTGTTGCTGTGCAGTTTGTATTCATGTACGTGTAGGTATGGTAAGTATATGTGCATGGTTGCAGTGGTTGCAATCATGCATACATGAGTGTAATTGTGATGTACATACACCGTCACACATACCCAAACCCACACCCTCTCTCTCTCACACACACACACACCCTCACACCCTCTGTCACACACACCTGAATATCACTTCTGCACCAGTGTTACCCACCAACTGTGCATCAGGTACATGGTGCTGCACAAGTTGCTGCAGTGCACGTCCTGTATCACTGTGAGGTGTCATCACACTCATGGAAGACTGCTGCTGTGTTTGACCTGGTGTTTGACCTTGACTGCCATTGCTGGTGTTGTTGGTCATGGTAGTGCCCGTATTGTTGTTGTTAATGTTGTTGTTGTGAGTGGTGGGTGGTAATGCTCCACGCGTTTGTCGACGCATGGTATCTTTGACCACGGTCAACGTGTACCTGGTCAACATGGGGGAGAACACATGTGTGATTACCCATGTGGTCATGATGCCACCCATACTAGCATCCACCACCCCTCACACAAAAAACAATCAATACATCTACACCCCAAAGCACACTACACACCCTACACCATACCACACCCACCCATCCCCACTACATACCCTACACCATATTGTGCCTTGAGCTCCAAACTCGTACCCACAGCAGCCAGGTGCCCCTCAGCCATGATGGCTATCCTATCAGCCAACACATCAGCCTCCTCCATAGAGTGTGTAGTGAGCACGACTGCACAGTCCTCACGGTGATGACGTATGACATCCCATGTAAACCTGCATGGGGGGTAAAAAGGGGGGTATATAGGGGTGGATTGCTGGTGATAGTCATGATGGTGTGCATGTGTATGTGTGGTGGTGTGTATGTGTATGGTTTTGGGGGTAGAATATGAATGATAGTACAGTCATATTGAATACGGAGATCAACGGTTGTGGGGAGGCATGTGTGCTTGCAAGATTAATCAATACGTATGTACATAAAGGCAATGTATGTATATAAAGGCAATGTATGTACATAAAGGCAATCTATTTACCTCCTAGAGTAGGGGTCCATGCCAGATGTGGGCTCATCTGTGTGGTCAACGGTCAATTATGGTCAACTATCTTTGGTCAACTATCTTTGGTCAACTATCTTTGGTCAATTTTGGTAAAACTACGAATGGCACAATACATTGAGTGGGATAACACACACACACACATGCACATGCACACACATACCTAGAAACACAACAGCAGGGTTACCCATGAATGCAATACCAACACTCAGCTTGCGTCGCTGTCCACCACTCAACTCCCCTGCAAGACTATCCAACTTATCAGTCAACCCTGTGATGAACCATTGGTCAACATGATGTGTTACAAAACATTGTGTCAACATGAGGTGTTTGTTCAACATAATGTTTGTATCAGGTGCATGATGGACCACACATGTACGATGGACCGCATATGTGTTTGACCAGGATACACACCAGTTCAAAACAACACATGTGTTGACCAACCACCAATACACCCTTCTCCAAAGCACCCCCCCCATACAACCTCCCCCCCCCACACACAAAACCACCCCCAACCATAACATCCACATACCAACACTTGCGGCTGCCTGCTCTGCCACCCCCCTCGCTGACCCACCATCACACCCCTTAATGGCGGCATACAGTTGTAGATGCTCCCGTACAGTGATGTCTGGCCACAGTATATCAAATTGGGGACATATGCCCAGGTTTTGCCTGATTTTGCTCATTGCCACATTGATGCTGTATCCCCCTATGAAAGCATCGCCACTGGTGGGAGTGAGCATACCTGGGGGAATGTGAGGGGGGTGATATTGAACCATTCAGATTTCATCCAAACATATACCCCCACACACACATTCACACACAAACACAATATGCACACCATTCAACATAGAGATAGTGGCAATACACACCCACAATACACCCACAATACACCCGCACACAAACAAAAAGACAATACATACACAAGTCAGCATAGAAACAGTGGTAATACACCCACACCAACACCCACCCACAATATATACACACACCCAATATACACGTACCAGTCAACATGGATATAGTGGTCGTCTTGCCTGCACCATTATGCCCCAGCAGTGCAGTTATCTCACCCCTGTGTACATCCAATGATAATGCATCCACTGCACGTTTGACTGTACCATCAGTGGTTCTAAATAACTTTGTCAATTGTAACAGGTGTACTGCTGGTGCTGCAGGGTCCGCTGTGATGTGTTTGGGTATGTGTGTGTGTGTTTATATATGTGAAAGTGGTTAGTATATATATATATATATATGTGGGTGTGTATATATATATATATATATATGTGTGTGTGTGTGTATGTGTTTATATATGTATGTTTTTGTTGTGTGGTTGCTGGATATTGTTGAGAATGCATTGTATTGAGAATGCAATGTATATGACACTTGTAATGTGATACACACAAGACACGCCAGTACACAACTATAACAACAAGCACAACATACCTTGCAACCCCTCCTCCTCCTCCTCCCCACCACCAGCACCATGACCATGGCCATCTGTGAAATGTGCACGCACCATCTTGCCTATATGCACATCACCCCGCCAATAGGATGGTTGGAGGATGAAATACCAGGGCAGACGTTGACCCACATCACGAGGCATGACCTGGTGTTTTGTGTAGGGGGTGGTGTAGGGGGTGGTGCAGGGGGAAACTATGTGAGGGTGAAATAGAAAAACAGAGGGGATACTACTACTACTACTTGGCGTGGCAATATGGTGCAGGCTGCAATGGCAGCATTCAAGCAAACCCATCAACAGCAATCACCACCATCACCACCACCACCACCACAACAACAACAACAACACCAACAACACCCCATCAACACCACCACCACCAACAACAACACCAACAACACCCCATCAACAACACCAACACCAACAACACCAACACCAACAACACCACATCAACCCAACACTCACACCTTGTCGCAGTACCATGTCAGCACACTGTACAACACAATATCAGCAGTCAACATGCCCATGACGGTCAACGTACTAAAGGAAAAAAAACTCGTTGCAGAGGTGCCTGCCGTTGACCATGTGACACCTTGACCACTCCCCTCCATGCGTGTAAGCACATGACCAAAGAGGGAAATGCAAGAGGGGGGTAGCAGGCATGACCATATCCATGACCACCCACCATAGGGATCCACGGAGGGCATGAGGTAGCTGTGGGGGCAGGGTGTGGGGTGCGTGGTAGTGGGGGTGGTGTGTGCTTGGTATGTGTGTGATTGTTGTTGCACCAATGCACAAGAACATACAATACAATGGTACCTTTACACACACAATCAAGCAACACACACTCAAGCAACACACCACCAAACAACATGCAAGCAACATACAACACACATACCCAGGCACCATAGCAAGAGAATACAACACTGCTGTTGCCGTCCCCGCCACCCGACTCTTTGAAAACAATGTGGACAAGAAATACGCCCATGCCATCAATGCAGCATCCACGAGGAGGTAAAATACAAGCAGCAGGGATGCAGAGGAGTGGGCAAAGGGGTAGATGCCTACCAGAGCACATAGGAATGCAGTGACTGCGAGGGTGCTCATGTGGGTGGCTGCCCAGCTAACCCAGTAAGCAGTGTCCTGGTGTGTGTGGAGAGGTGTGTGGGTGTGTGTGTGGGGGGGGAGAAGGTGTGGTTGGAATGTGGGTGTTGGTTGGCATGTAGAGGGAGATTGGTAGGTAGGAGCGCAACAATGCACAATATCATGCATTGACCAGTCAACCATGTGTGTAGGCCAGTCAACCATGTGCATTGACCAGTCAACCATATGTATTGACCAGTCAACAAGTCAAAGCATATGGTCAAACATACTTGAAGGCCAAGAATCTTCATGCCCTCTCGTAAACGTAGTTCTTTTTCCCGTACAATGTTGACCACCATGCCTGTGTGTGTAGGGTGTCATGTGTGCAGGAAAAAAGACGGGTATTATGGTATTTTCTACATATGTGTATGTGAGTGCATATTGAGTGAATGCATGTGTGTGTCCATGTACATGTGGGGACATATGTGTGTGACACCGGTGATCATGAGCATGCAACACCCATACTCAGACACACATCAAGTCACATCACATGCACCCACCCCCCAAAGCACACCCCACATCACCCACCTCGTGTTGGTGTGAGGAATGCATACACGAGCAGCAGGTTGAAAAACACCACACTATTGACAACAGCCGCCACATCAATTACATAGGCAGGCCAGGGGAAGAATTTAAATGACAACAGGGTGGATATTGGGGGGGTGCCTGCTGCTGCACCGATCACAGTGCTGTGTAAGAGGGGGTGGGGTGTAGGGTGTTGGAGGGGGTGCGGCGGGTAGGTGTAGGTGTGTGCTGGGGTAGCATAAAGACATCAAGTTGGCAACCAAAGCACCACAATACACCCATACATACACACCCACATACACCCACATACACACCCATGCATACACACCGTTCAAATGTGTTCTGTAAATTAATCAAAAACCAATTTTGTTTTATTTGTGCTTGTAGCAAATCAGGTGCTAGGTCAAATAAACTCATGATCTGTCTATTGGAGGTGGTCTCTGTGTGATTGAGACGAAATGTGCATGTGACGTTGACCGAGGTCATGTTGTTGTTGACCATGGGTGTGTTGTTGACTGAGGGTGTGTTGTTGACTTTGGATTTCTTGTAATCTGGCAGCGTGTCCACTGGTATGCTGTGGGTGTTGTAATCTGGCAGTGTGTCCAGACCATGCAGCACCATCAGTGCATCCACCTGGTTGCCGTGCTGTCTGACATACTGCAGTGCGTCTGACTCATTTGCAAAACCAAATATCTGTGTGTGACAGACAGTGGTACATCATAATGGGTGGTGGTGAGGTGGTGGTGGTGGTAGGGTGGTGGTGGTACTCCTAGTATTACTAGAACGTTTGTACTCGTACGATATGTGATACTTATGGAATCACTATTGAATCCAACCCTCATATCATGCTTCTACCCTCCCACTCATGTCCTTCCCTCACGCTGCACCCCCCCACCTTCACCACACCACCCAAGCACACTACCCCTACCTGATGCACCCATACATCCTGATGACATGCAGGTGTTGTCACACAACTTGCATACGTATTGCACGCAGCAAGACCACGCGCACCACGGAAATAATGGTAAAATGTGGGGTAGAGTGTGCTGGGTTCTGGTGGGCATGCGAGTGCAGCTGCGTATTGACGCATGAGGGCTTCACCTCGAGTGGTATTGGGTGTGTAGAGTAGTGTTGCAAAGCCTGTGTCTGCTGCTGGACCTGGTACAGGTGGAGGAGGGGAGGAGGATGGGGATGTGAGGTACAGGTGGAGGAGGGGAGGAGGGGAGTGGACAACAATGAAAGGGATGGACATGATTGAGAGGGTCGAAATATAGCACCCCATACCTCCATAGGCTGGTGTGGCTGCCCATGCTGTGCTATCCAGCTGCTGCAGGTCATACACACGCAGGGGCAACACTTGGGGTTTGAAGAAATACTTGGGGAGCCACATGAGCATGAAGAACAACACAGGGACGCATATTTCTGCCACCATGCCTGCCCACCCAGTGGATATGGCGCCAAAGAGGCGTCGTCCACGCGTCTGCAACAGGTAGTTTTTGTGCAGCACTGCGCCAAACTGTCTCCACTTGGTTTTGCGGGTCATGCGGCGCCATGATCGGGGTGTGAGGGTGGTGTCTGGTGTGGTATCCATGATGATGATGGATGATGTGCAGTTGGGGGGTGTATGTGTTGCTAGGTTGGTTGCATGCTGTCGGTGATTGATCACACGTGCATGGATTGTTCAGCAAAAGTGTGTGATTTGGTTTGCTTGTTACGTTGGTTATAGGAGTGACCTTTTTTTCCTCGTATTTTGGTGCGTGTGTAGCAAGCTAGGGTGCTCGTTCAACGACTGTGCATGTACTTTCCCACCATCATCTTGTTTGCCCAAGTTGCTGGGGGGGCTTGTTTGATTCCAAACTCTTTGCAGTGTATTCATCAACTATTTTAAAGGAGCTTACGAAAGGTTTGGTGTATAAATGGGTGTATGATTATACGAGTACACAGAGTTAGTTCCTTGTTCCTTCATCAACTACAAGGCGCGCACACTCTGAGCCGCAAGCTCCATCAAAAACGCAGCCTCTCGTTGTGGCAGCGGTGGGTTGAAATCCATCTGTGCGCAGGCCAGTGCAAACTCCTCCAGCAGCTGTTGGGGACTCAGAAAGCCCCCCATAAGGATTTTGGTACGCCCCACACTATCCAACAGCCTGCTCCTTGACACGCGCGTCACCACCATCAACCTGTATGAGGATGATGTAGAGAAAGTTATGGAGAGAAGGTTGTGTAGAGATAGAAGGTTCTGGAGCAACAACAGCAATACTGCTAGAGTATTGCTACGCACATCCTACGCACATCCTGTTGTCGCATAGTACACATTACGATACACACGCGCCATCATGTGGATGCATTGGTATGACACACCTACCGTAGCACAGTTGCAGCAAAAGCAGGTTGATATGGTGGGGCAGCCACTTGCAGTAATTGGAATACAAAATGACGCCCCAGTGAAGTATCGGCTGATGTACTCCACTCATCAATCTATAAGAGGTGCATGTGATTGTGTGTGTGTGTGTGTGTGAATAGTGGTGTCAAAATCCACATACCACCCATGACATCGTGATGCACACAATGCTACACACAATACTACGCACAATGCTACACATAATACTACACCAACACACAATACAGCTTTATCACTACACCTACTCACTACACCAATACACAATATGGCTATCAACACACATCACTACCCCCTACCATTTTGAGTATGGCATCAACGTTTCCCTGTTGTAACAGCAACACAGCTATGTCAAGCAATTGTCTCACTACATCAGGCTTGGTATTACCCATGGCTGTGAGTGCTGCTGATACGAGATTGATAGCCTGTGTGTGTGTGTGTGTGGATGTGTGCAGTGGGTGGGTGTGGACATGGTGGTGCGTGGGTGCACATGATGGTTGGCAGGTGTCATGCATCAACACACATACACCTCAAACCACACACTGGCCAATATCATACCCTGTCATGCATCAACACATGCAGCACCACAATCCGTCGCAGCAGCTGCAGTAATAGTGGTACAGCACTGCGCACATATGCCTCACGCCAGTACTCAGCACTGCCCAATTGCACATCCATACAATGCAGTAGCCCCATGCTCGCCATTGGTGTGTCTGGGGGAGTGAGAGGAGGTGTGGAGGAGGTGTGGGATGATGGTGGGAATGTACTGCACACACACATTGGTGAAAACATGCATCGGTGAAAACATGCACTTCCCCCCTCAAAAAACACACATACCAGCAGCAGCCTCCACAGCAGCTTGTTGTTCTGGTCGTATCTTTTGTCCACTACATATTGCATGTACATAGGATGATGAATCCACCAGTGCTCTTTCCGTAGTAGGCACACGACCAATATCCACGCCACCACCTGATGCCCTGGGGTGTGCATGGGGTTGATTATGATTATGATGATGATGAGGCGGAGGAGGACAATGATGATGACAATGATGATGTGTATGTGTTATATGCAGGTATGTTGTTTCATGTTTGCCGGTGATACCAATGTGTTGGGTGTATATGGGTTATTCTGCACACCCCATACCGTTCATCCTCAGCCCCAGCAGCCATTGCCAACAACTGCGTCACACTCAACTGCAACTGAGCATCCCTCAAGGGCTTTCCCGGATCATACAACCCACCCAGGAGCAGCTGCAGCAGTCGGGGGTGTCGAATGAGGTCCAGGGGGGGTGGATCGGGGTGGTTGTATAGGTCTGAGAGGGCGTATATTGTGTCGGCACTGCGTGTCAGGGAGGAGGTGGGGCGAGCAAGCAGCTGGGAGACCAACCTGCATGATGGGTGGCGTGTGTGTGTGTGTGTGTTGTGAGTGACGGTGTGCATGGTGGGTGATGGTGTGCATGGTGTGTGGGTGCAATGCAAGCGGGTTGGTGTGCACAACACCCAGCACAGTGCACAACATACATTTCCACCACCCCCACACTCCGTGCCCCACTCTACACAGCATCACATCCTTTACCGAGCACCCCGTTCCCCAAGACCCATACCGAGCGGCCTGCACATGGGACGCATGATGTGTCTGTACCGGTACAAAGCAGTGGTACATCTGCCACACCACCACCCCATGCTTGGCTGCTGCATGGGCCTCCAGTGCCTGTGACAGTCGACGAAAACGCCCACCCCAAGGACGTGCCCCCAATGCCTGCAGTAGTAGCTGTGCGTGGACATAGGTGTGTTGGCTGGGACACACGCTATCGGCAACGTCCCTTGCGAGTTGGTCAAGTGCGGGATGGTCGGTGCCGTGGAGTGTGTTGAGGTCACGGAGGCGGCGGATGAGCAGGCGATGGAATACACCAAAGTAGCCTGACAAACTGTGTTGATGGCGTGCGGAGTTGGAGTGTGTTGGTGGAGTAGTATGTAGAGAGGTGTAGAGAGGTGCAGAGAGGAACACCCACCAACACCCATCCTCCTCCTCCTCAACAACAACAAACACACCTGCTCCCCACTTTGGCTACTTCATCCTCAAACCCCTTGCCAAGTATCTTTTGAATAGCAAAATTCAACAGTAGGCAATTTTTATGTGTACTGGACAATTCATACAACAGCTGACGACCTGGTTGACTGTGAATGATGCCATCCAACCACACAGGGGCACCTCGATTAAAGACGCCGTAGAAGAGTGCTGGGTCAAATCGATCCTTGATGAATGCCTGAGGTGTGGTGGTGTGTGGAGGTGTGTGGAGGTGTGTCGAGGTGTGTGGAAGGGTGTGGAGGGATGTGGAGGGGTGTGGAGGGGTGTGGAGGGGTGTGGATGTGTGTGCCTGATGGTATGTACATGTTGTGCGAAACAAAGATATTGTGCGTATGATACATATACAGATATAAAAACCTTGTACACCCCCGCTCATGCCGCACCACCCAAAATATCATACTCGTAAAAATGTGGCTTCGTCAGTGTGTTCTGCAAGTGATTGTGATGAAGGTGATGCAACCATTGCTGCTTCATTGTCAGTGTCTGGGGTGATGGGGGTCTGCTGCAACCACTGACACACAAGGCGCGCCATCTGGGCATACCCTGTGCATGTGTGTGTGTGTGTGTGTGTGTGGTGTGTGTGTGTGTGTGTGTGTGTGTGTGTGTGTGTGTGTGTGTGTGTGTGTGTGCAGACGTTGATGACGCTATGGTTTCACCTCAACCACCTCCATATCACCTCCACAGCCCATCCATACCAACGTAGCTTGAGGCAAGGCGCTCTGCTGCTTCGTTGATGTTGCCACCCAAGCTGGCAAACTCATTGACGGTTTTGAGCACATCTGGCTCCATAATCGCATCTGGCAAGCTCAGAAGCTGCAGTGCTTCCTGTTGCTTGTCAATGGGTTCCTGAGGGATTGAGTTTGACGAATGAAAACTCGGCATTGTGTCGAGATTGCGCAGTTTTATGACCATCCTATACCTCCATGCTGCTTTCGTTGTTGTCACCCATTGCACAGCTATTGTCCCCGTCTTTACAGCAAAAAAAATGTCATATGGTACAAACATGCGGGAGTATCCGAAAACAATCAAATGCCCTTATACTGTTAAGGACAGTTCACACCACAGGTTCACATGACAGCCCCCCCAGACGCAGAGCCAGCCGTGCCCTCGGAACATTCACCCTGCTGTCGTATTGTACAGGACCAAATATGATGATGGAAAAACACACACACGCACACACACCATGCGTTCCAACCAAACAACACCTCAGCATACCTCCTGCAGGCGACTGGTGCTCCCCAACCCCTCTGTGCCCTCTGTGCGCCCAGGCATCCCCCCCGAAAGTTTGCTTGCCTTGCGCTTGCGGCGGTTGACGGTGCGACTCAGTGGTACAGCAGCCCCCGACTTGCCCTCTGTGAAGCCCTGGATTTCACAGCTGCCCTCATCATCGGTGTTTTTGCGTTGCTGCTGCAGGCGATACTTTTGCAGGTGACTGGCCACGTTTTCACGTGTCAAGCCATCCACATTCATTTTCTGTGTGGGAATACATGTGCATGACACCACATTGCACCCAACCAACACCGCCTCATCAACATGCCTTCATGATTGCGGTGGGCACGGCCTTTTCGTCGCCAAGTTGGCGAATGGCAGTGACAAAGCGTTTGTGCAGGTCACCTGTCCACACCAAGCGAGGGCGCTTGCGTGCATGTGGGTCGTCATCATCCAATGGCAGCATGGACGGTGGCTGGGCATCGGTCGGTGCTGCAGACATGGGCAGCGCAGTGGCATAATCAAATGGCCGATACATGGCGCCCATGGGCAATCCTAGTTGGGCAACAATTAGCGTGTGTTGTGCAAACAAGCAACATACCCGCAGCAACCCACACACCTGCAAAGTGCGCGGCGCTGAACAACATGGATGGGTCCTGCACACCGTAACAGGCACCTGGCATCAGTGCACCAGGGTATGCGTAATAGGGTGCCTGTGCAAAGGACTGCGGCATCGTCATGAGGCCTGCAACGGAAAAGGGGGTGATGCTTGGATTGGTACTGCCAGACCCATCACCCGTGCTGCTGCTGCGGTTTTGCAGGGGCACATTGAATGCATACGCCAACGACGGGGGTAATAAGGGGGTTGTAAGGCTGACCATGTCGTCCGTGCTGATATGCAGCTGCTGTGTTTGCTGCTGGGCGTCCATGGCTGGTACTCGGAGCATTCAGCAAGGTGGCGCGAACAATGCGGCTTTAAAGGCCGCTGGATTGATGAACAAGGTGTATCGACAGCGCGTGATGGCGGCTCGCACCGCAACGAAGGCGCGTTTGTTGCGAATGGGATGTGGAAGCGTGCCCACAAAGAGCAGATGGTCCTTTGGGTTTATGCGGGTTGTTGAGTAACACAATGGCGTTGGGATGGTGTTTGGGGGAAAAGGCAAAGTAAAGGCAAAGTAAAGTAAAAAGGCAAAGCAAAAATATCCAAAGCAAAAAATCCACAGACGAGCGATCAATCAGTGTCAATCAATGCTTTTGCCCACCTGTCCGCTTGCCTCACCCACTTGGTGCCTGAAACACCAGCATAAAATTATCAGCAGGCATCGTCACCACCTCTTCCAACTGCAGCCCAACACCATGTGCTTCAAGCGTGACGGTGTCTCGGTCCCTGTAGCCCAGCGCTGGATCTGTTGCAACGAGCTGTTGATGAAAACGCAAGTTGCCTGGTGTGTGTGGTTGGCCGTCTATGGCAAAGGGGCCATAGAGAAAGAGCCTGCCCCCTGGTTTCAAGACTGATGCAGCACCTGTGGATGTTACCAATCGGTTTTTTGACTCTCTGTGTATCTGGACAGAGAAGAAAGAAAACATACACACAGGCAGCCTTGTGCTCATAATACAACCTGCAAGTAGTGCACACGTCACAGGCCATGGTGCAATGTGTGTAATATTCGTGGCATGCACAGAGTCAAATGTGCCCGCCTCCAGTGGCCAGGGTTGCTTTGTGACGTCTAGCACAAGAGGTGGTTGCACATTGGGCAAGTCTGACGCATACGCTCGAATGCTGTGTTCATGAGGAAGAAAACGAGGTGCACACTACATACGAGGTAGGTTACAGCTTCTTCTGCACAACCACCTGTCTAGCATGTCTGGTGCGGCCTCTGTTGGTTGCCACGTGCTGCGTGGGAGGGCAGAAGCAAAGTGGGCAACATGTTGCCCCGTCCCCGATGCAATCTCCAACGCCCTGTGTGGCTTATCACGTGGAACTCCATGCTGCAGTAGCACATCCAGAATGGGCTGTTTGTTTCTGTTGTTGTGTTGGGTATGCAACTATGTATGGAACCAATGATGCTCAATGATCAGCTATGCACCATACCTTTCGGCTGCTGGAGCGACAATGCGTTTTGATGCTTGCGCAACAAAGGTGTTGGCGTAGTTGTAGGACATGGTGAGGTGCGTGTGTAGTGATATGTGCTGGTCAAACTAGGTTCAAGCAACTTTGAACACGTTATCGTAGCAGAAACACTTGAAGACTTGCATCATAACGAGCTAGGTACTAGTATAGCAGAGCTGGGTACTCATTGCAGCCCCCAAAACAGCACAAACTACAACACATGCTATACCATTGTTCATCAAGGCCATGAAAAAAAAGGCCTCGCGCCCCACGTTGCTCGTGTCATTGTATGTACTCGCGTACAAGCTTGTCAAGTATGTCCTGGACACCGTATGCGAAGAATGGAGCGCCTGGCTGGCATGGGCCTGCATGGATGCCTGCCTACACGTAGTCGTCAACCAACTTGCCTCCCGATGGGCCTCACTTGCACCCCTGTTTGCCCAACTTGGCTGGTTGTAATAGCATAGATGTCCCTGGCTTTGAGTGCATTTGTAGAGGGGGGGGCTGCCTTTGCTGCATGGTGTAGCGCGGAATCAGATGACCCCTGGCAATGGTGCCCTGCTACTGGTATGGTGATGGTGGTGTGTTTGTAACAGGTAATGGTATGCCATAATACCATGTGTGAAATACAACCCACCATACAACAACAGAAACGGTGGAGATGCAGAGAATGGTGCCTTGTATGTGCGACAATTCCCACCAAAACATACACAGCTATACATATTACATTTCGCATCATCCCTCGTATCAAGTCCCGCTCCTTGCCATGCGTGCATGCCATACTGGTACGTTGGATGTGTGCACAAATGTAGAATTGCAAACAGATGTGCATTTCCCCACCAACAAACCAGATGGCAGCATGTTGACGCTGGATCAGCTTCTGCGTGACCTGTCTCCAGCACACCGAGAGGAGCTCCAGCGTGCATCAACATCCACACCAGTGCTGGCTGTGCAAGAGCACCCCACACTGTGCTCCTTGCTTTGCTTTGTGTTACATCCGTGTGGCACCCGTGACGTCATGGCAGCCTTGCTCAACGTTCAACCCGGCTTTCTTCATTGTGAGCAGCAATGTGTACTCAAGTATTTGCAAGCGTGGTGGAAATGGACAGCATGCGTGCGTGTGTGACAGCGTTACAAGGCACACAAGGTTGTATGTGCGGGTGTGACTGCTCAGGGCCAACACATAATCCATAATTATGTAAATTGTGACGTATTGTGCTTGCGTGCTGCCAAATGTGATTAGTTTTAGTTGTTTTTTGCTCAAAACAGCATGGGATAACCAAACCAAACGAGTACTGGTCGAAACAGTTGCCTCTGGGACTAAATCGTTGGCTCCATCCATGGATAACAACAACAACAACCAGCCTGGTGCTCAACAGCAGCTTGAAGCACTGCTCATGTCTATGCAGCAGCAGCAACAACAACAGCAGCAGACAGTAGAAACCCCGCAGCGGCATGGTAGGTGGCCACGTCGCTTGGTGATTGGTGTACTGCACCTTGAGAATGCATCAAATGTCTGTTGAGTGTGCCTGTTACACATAGAGCTTGTGGCATGGTTTGTCGCGCCGTGTTTGTCGTGCGACTAGTGCATTTGGATGCAAAACGTCCTGGTCTCCTCAGCTCAACGCTTGCCTTGCACCATCTACAGGGTCTGCGAGTGTTTGGCAACAACCAGCTGCACCTCAATGTATTGCATCAACCACTGCAACAGGTCTGTTCACCAACACATATTGCAGGGAGACGCAGATCTTGGACACCTTGTGTACCACACACAGGGCATGAAATAAGCCATGACCACCTATTGCGAGCCCTTGTCAATGCTGGTGTATCATCTGTCCAGCCACCAAGCAGTGAGGCAGATGCACTTATGACCTATTTGCGGATGGCTGCACAACAACAGCAGCATCAACATCAGCAGCAGGCGTCTTTTCCTGATGCCATGCTGTGGTCCAATCTCTTGCAAGTGTGTGGTACACAAGACGCCCAAGGACGTATGTGTGTGATGTGCATGTGATGTTGTGTGAGATGGGACTGTGAAAATGCATCCCCTTATGAAAAATACAGAAACCAAGCTGATGGAACAAGTGCTTACGCGTATGCTGTTCCCCGGCGATGCTTCCAGTATTGACCAAGAAACACAAGCGCAAATTTCCAGGCTTGCATCCTCCATGGTACAAGGTGCCACACATCCCCCACCACCAGCAGCACAGCAACCCACATGGGAACACGTACACCAGCATGCAGTGCAACAGCAGCAGGATGTGCTGGCTGCATTGTTGCAGGCTACACTACAACAGCAACAGCATGCCATGGTCGCCCCCCATTACCCACCATCACAACCCCTACCTCAGCATGTCATGCAGCACCTCATGCAGGCAATGACACAGCAGGGTCAACAGGTACCACCATTGTGGCAGGGTGGGCAAGCTGGGTATGGGATGATGCCACCGGAAATGCCTGCCCCGCAAGTGGGTGGGAGATCCCCACAAAACACAAACAAACCAGCAAAAAGGTAACATGTGGGGGGGGGGAGATTGTGAGAGATTCTTGCAGCAACAACAAACCCATCTGTACACACCACCCATCTGTACACCCCCCCCATCAAGCATGCATGATGTGAGATATATTGTATGTGTGTACTATGCGACACCACTGGACACTCGACGTTCCCCACTCACAGGACCGCTGGGCGTGCATCTGTGCCCATGTACATCAAGGCTGTATATGCCCTGTTACAGCTACCGGAGAATGAGGGCAACTTGACACAGATTAGTGACCTTATTGCACAGCATTCCGAATTTTCAAAGGATCTTGATTGGACACCTCGACCTGGTGCCAAAACCTACCCACGGTATGACTTTTGGTTGGTGCTGCATGTAGGGGGCGAGTTGCTGATCATCATCATCGTCGTCATCATCATCATCGTGATCATCATCACCACCACCACCATCTCATCATCCCAACAGATGGAAAGATGCCTTGTTGAGCTGCTTCAAGGAGGGTCGCTACCCCTATTTGCAGAAAACCAGTCGCAAGGCTGGTGGCAGTACAGTGTATCGACTCAACATCAACGCGCTACGCCTGGAAGACCTTGGCAAGCATTTGTGTTTATTGGAGATGCCAGTGGCCATGCTTGACCGACTGGGTGCCCAATCACGGCAAGGAGGGGCTGGAGAGACACCAGCATTGATGGAGCATTGAAGGGTGTTTGGTAGTCTGAACGTACTGTGTACAAGACAGTCTATGCACAAGACAGACTGTATACAAGACAGTCTATGTACAAGACAGTCTATGCTTTTTGTGTGGATGAGGAGGACATGCCTCGTGATGGACATGCGGTCATTATCCCTGCATAGGAATACCATCCAAGCAACTCCTACCTCTCCACATGAGGTATCCCTATGGAGAGGAGGTGCAGTGATACCCTGGAGCAGACCCTGCTAGTCATCCCTTGGAGCAGAGCATACAAAACAGCGTGGGGTATATCACACTGTTGTTTACGCACCCAAGCGTATACCTAAACAGCATCATGGCCTGTCTTGCACGTGTGCGCACGTGAAAGAGGGGAACGTATCGTCATCACACAAGGGTGTTACAGATTTTGCATTCATCATTTACCGTCATCACATTTTTCATCATGTTTTTCATATGCACTGCATCCTGTTTACCAGAACTTTTATGCGTTTCCATGCATCGTGGTGGTAACCATTCATTCACATCATGTTGATTGGTGCAATTGATCAGGGGACGACCAGCACACGTTTTTTCCTATACGATGATCAAGGGCATGCCGTGGCGTCGCACCAGGTGGAGTTTGAGCAAATCAAACCAAAAGCTGGGTACGAAGGAATATTGCAGTTGCACTTTTGTGTGCATCTGTGCATCTGCACACAACAAGCTGCTGTTGTTTGTGATGCATCTCCCCCGACACATACCTCGTACATACCCCTCCATTAGGTGGTATGAACACGACCCCATGGTTATATGGGACACGGTAACAACATGTATACAGCATTGCATGCAACATGCACAACAAAAATTGGGTGACGGAATCACTGTTGGGGCACTGGGCATCACCAACCAGCGTGAAACCACCCTTGCGTGGGACGCCATCACTGGGCAACCCCTGCACAATGCCATTGTATGGATGGATGTGCGCACTGCGACCACATGTCATACATTCCAGGAGCAACATGGGTGGGGGGTACGTGTTGTGGAGCGATGGGCTGGTAAACCATCTGTGTGTGATGATCATTCCACACTCTTACAAATGCATGCAGCACACTATGCATGTGTGCTACCAACACATCTGTTGCTCAATGCACATTAATCAATGCACACATTGCTCTCAACATACATGTACATAGCACGTGGTCCTCCCACACCCACATCATCACCTCATCACCTCATCACCTCATCTACAATGCACCTCATCATCACAGGATTGCCTACGTGCTGTGACTGGGCTGCCTGTCAGCACCTACTTCAGCGCATACAAGATGCGTTGGATGATTGATCATGTGCCTGCAGTTGCTGAGGCTGTTGCACAGGGGCGGTGTCGATTTGGTACTGTAGATAGTTGGCTCTTGTACATGCTCACAGGTATGTGTAGGTGTTTGTGTAGGTGTGTGTAGATAGTTGGCTCTTGTACATGCTCACAGGTAGGTGTGTAGGTGTGTGTAGGTGTGTGTAGGTGTGTGTGCAGATGTGTTTAGGTCCACCACACACCAATGCACACCAATGCACACCAATGCACACCACAGGTGGTTGTGGGGGCAACGGTGTGTACATCACAGATGCCACCAATGCCAGTCGCACATCCTTGATGGACATTCGTACACGCACATGGCATCAACCCACCTGTGAAAAGTTTGGTATACCCCTGACATGCCTACCAGAGATACAGAGCAATGCACAAGTATATGGGTATGTGGGTGGATGGTGTGTGTTTATGGAAGACATATACACATACCACAAACATACTACATGTACCATTACGTACCTATCACACAACAACTCCATCCACCATGCAGTATAACCACATGTTCCTATGTACAAACAAGCAAACCCATACACAAACACAAAACCACACAGGCATGTTGCGGCCGGGCCCCTGAAGGGAGTCCCCATCAGTGGGTGCCTAGGTGACCAGCAAGCAGCGTTACTTGGGCAACGCTGTGCGCCTGGTGCTGCTAAAAACACCTATGGTACAGGTTGCTTTTTACTTCTCAACACAGGCAACACACCATTGGCATCCACACATGGGCTGTTGACAACCATGGCATTCCAGCTGGGACCAGAGGCACCACCGTATTACGCATTAGAAGGTGTTTGGGTGGGGGAATGTGAGAGTACATGGGTACAGTGAGGTGGGGGGGGATGCATGTTGGCATCATGGTGTTTGCCATGCGTGATCATCATCATCGATCATGTGCAACATGATCACCTTTACTTTTCCTTGATACCTTGATACCATATCCATATTGAACAGGCAGCATTGCATTTGCTGGTGGTGGCATCAACTGGTTGAGGGATCAACTCGGCATAATCGACAATCCCGCACACAGTGAGGCATTGGCATCCTCTGTACCAGACACTGCAGGATGTTACTTTGTACCTGCTTTTGGTGGACTGCTGGCACCACACTGGCGTGATGATGCACGTGGGGTGATTTTGGGGTTGACGGCATACACTGGCAAGGCACATATCGCACGGTATGGAAAATGGGATGTGATGTGTGTTGGGGGGGGGATCATAGGGGATGAGATGCCATTGTTTGGGAAACCCACCTAACATGCACAGAGCGTTGTTGGAGGCCATTGCATTTCAATCGCATGATGTTTTAAATGCCATGCGCAAAGATGCTGGCGATGGGTTTGATGTGCGTGTGTTGAGGGTGGATGGTGGAGCATCCATCAACAACCTTTTGTTGCAAATACAAGCCAACTTGCTGCAGGTATGTTGATGTGTGGGATCAATGTAGGGTGGCCCAGCACACATGCACCAGGTGTACCAAATGCACCACCACACGCAACCAACCCCCAGGTGCCTGTAGAGCGCCCCACCCACCTGGAAACGACATCACTGGGTGCAGCATTGGCTGCGGGCATAGCAGTGGGGGTGTATGACGCAGCAACAGTGCTCGATGGCCCCCTGGGGGACAGTGTGGACCGTTTTGTGCCTACCATGACCGAGAATGAGGCACAGCGAAGGCACAGGTGCTGGCAAAAGGCAGTCGAAAGGAGCTTAAACTTGGCTGATTTGCACGGGGTCGAGTGTGATTGAGTGGTATGGTACACAGTGTATGGCATGATGCAGCTGGTATTGCTGCCCCCACCGCATACAATACACCCACCAACCACATGATCTTGGACAACATCAACCTCTTGCTTTCTTCCTTGTGCTTGTGCCTTTTCTATAATTACCCTCCTGGTATTATATAATACGTAAATTTCACTGTGCACAGCAGCACATAGCCACGAGCAACCACGTGTAGGGTTGCATCTCAGCCACCTGTTTGCCCTAGAGCGTGACCATAGTTTACCCAGCAGCTGCCATAGTACACTCGTACATACACCAACCGAAGAAACTATGGCGGTACGATACCTGTGGTTGTGCAGATAGAACATCAGATTGCTGCATTTGCCCAGATATCGTTTGCCAAACCCACTCCTTGCACCCATCCTCCTCATAATTGCCTCTGTGCTCATAATATCGTGTACCCCACCACCTCAGGCTCTGCTCAAGGTGTTTTCTCCCGTGTTTGATTGGATGGCGGTACGTTACTCAGCAGCAGTAGGCAAGCAACTGACCAAGTATGGCTTGCGGTATGAAGACCTGCTCGACCCCATCATGGACCTGGATGTGAAAGAGGCACTGGACCGACTGCCACAGTCTGAGGTGGACGCTCGAAACCAGCGTCTGCGCAGGGCCCATGATTTGTCCCTCAAGCATGAGGAGCTTCCCAAGGAGCTGCAGGCTGTGCAAACGCCTTTTGCGTTTTATCTCAAGGACACATTGGATCGTGTCAAGCTAGAAAACGAGGAAAAGCAGTCTTTGGGCACTGGGCGTACGTACGACCGTGCCATCCCCTAGATTGTTGTCGTGTGATGTTGAACTTTTTGTAGTGTTTATGTAGGGCATGTTTATGTGTAACTGTGTTACTGTTGCTATATACACAAGCAAGCAAGAGAAAAATGGTACACGGAGCGGATGAGGATGTTGACAGGATGTGTACCAATGCCAGCACCCACCACCGCAGTATGGAAGTGAATATGCAACAACACACAAGGCAAAATTTCATGCAAGAGAGCATTGGCTCATGGCAATAATGGTAGCAGCTGGTGGCGTGCATGCCGAGGGGCGGCCTCGGTGTGCATGTCGCCATATGGGACATGGGCCCCGAAAAAACGTCATGTACAAAGACATGCACATGTACAACAAGGCACACTCGCACAAAATCTATTTTTGATGGAAGTTGTATGCAAAAAGAGTACATGCAAGTATACACAGAAAGATACGCTCATCTACTACACCCCCTGCACACATGTGCCCTGTGAGGTAAACACCCGTGCATTGCACAATGGGCATCGTGCACTCATCCCCCTACACTTGATCCAGGTAACAATACATTCATTGTGAAAGTGATGTCCACATGTGGGTAACGTAACAACCGCCTGATCATCGACATACCCCTCCAAACACACACAGCATGGGGACGATGCATATTCTGAATGCCCACGCAATGCTGGTGTTGCTGTTGTTGCTGTTGTTGCAGTGTTCAGTGGGGGTGTGGACACGCATTCGGGGGACGGTGTGCATTGCCAGTCAGGCAGGGGGGGACGCATGCGGGGGATGCTCTTGACTGGGGAGACGCTCTTGGTTAGGATCATCTTGTTCTTGGGTTGGGGTGGTGACGACACCATTGCTTGTGCAGATGATGCACCATGGCGGTGCACGGGGAGGGAGGCAAGCAAGGCATCGCTCACAGGGTGGATGATTGGTGTCTCACAATCCAGGGCGAGTAGGGATTCATAGTCACGCTCTGTCAAATCACGCTCGAGCATTGCAAGATGCAGGTTGATGAGGTTGACTGGTGCCACACCACCTGCTTCCTGCAGCTGCTGCATGTGCTTGACTATAGCAGAAAGGGCAAGGGCGCGGATGCATGTCAAGCAGCACAGTACCTTGTGGTTGATGTGGATGTGGGTGGATGGGTGTGCTTGGGTGTGTGTGGGTGTGTGGGTGCGACATGTTTGTAATCATCCATCGTGCATGCATCCATACCGAAAGTAATGTGAGCAGACTGGTGATCACAGTAATGTATCCTGTGGCACAAAGGATGACCACCGCCCCTGTTGGTGAGAATTGGTGAGAATTGGTGAGAATTAGTCAACATGTGGACGCGTTCAGTGTTTGATTTCAACCACGATGTGCCTCAAATAACGTACATGGCAACGCTACCACAAGCATTTTGTTGCAAAACGTGGAAATGTGGGTGAGGGTCAACATGAATTGTCGTTGGAAAGGCATGGTGTATACAGGCGATTTTGCAGCCAAAGAGACGTTATGAACCCGATGTGTTGTACTAGGTTGTGGCAACGAGCTCAAAATGCGACGATGCTGCAACAAGAGATGCGCAGATCATCATCAGAGAAGGTTGATCACCAGGGCAAAGCGATGCGTGTCACAGATCGTGAGTAGTACCAGATTGATTACTGGATTGACAATTACGCTCGAGATTGAAAATTAATTGAAGAACCCACTGTTTCCCGCTGACGCAGCAGCACTTGCCCCTCCTAGTCACTCAGCCCACAATTTGAAAAGCACTTGTTTCGTATCTGTGTGGTGCGTGTGTTGTCATCCCCATGGCATACTCACCCCCTTTTGAAACCCCCCTCATCATACCCATTTCGTGGCGACGTATTTCGTCCCCCGTATGACAGGGCACCCCCCATGCAATGAATGTCGGTCCAACGTGTTATTGGGATACATGCTGTAAAACAGTAATGCATCCCCTGCACGTGGTTTGTACTTGAAGCCTCCCTGATCACAACTCTTGTAGTCAATGGTTGCCAGTCGCTCCATCCCATCTGCGCCCTCCAGGGGGAAGATGGTTTCGCCACCCAACTCTACATCTGTCAAATATACCAACACCGTTGCCATCTGTGGGTTGTGTAGTATGTGGGTGGGTGGGATCCGAGGAGAGAAGGAGGAGATGTTGTCGATAGCCGTGTGACAGCATGTACGTGGCATGCACACGCACTGAACAACACATACCCGGTTGTTGTCCCGCTGTCCATATCCAGATTCCTCAACTGTGTGTGTGTTTGGCAATCTCGCGTTGAGCAATCTCAATGATGCAACAATAGAAACACATACACAAACACATGTACACTTTCACATGTACACTTGCACACAAACACGCATACATCACCCCACCCCCCCCGTCCTCATACAATAATCATAATGGCTATCGTAATGCTGACCAGTCTTGTATCGAAGAATATTAAACGCCTCACCAAAATTCCTAGGCAAGCCAACAAGGCTTGCCACCTTGTCCTCTATGTAGTTCAACACCCCTGAAGGGTCTTCCTGTGCAGTCATGAACGTACCCTGACTGGTACGAATATTCCTGTGTGTGTGTGCAAGTGTGAGTGTGAGTGTTGCACACAATGTTTTATGATACATTTCTTATGCAATACCTCAACAACACATAACAACACATATACACACAAGTACACAACATACACACACAAAAAAAAAAAACACCATGTACCTGGTGCCTTCTTCTGTCTCACCACTGCGCAATGCCAATGCAGAAGGGGTGAGTCGTGCAGCTGCCACCTCAATGAGCTGTTCACATTGTTCTTGGCTAATAAACTTGGGCCATACATACATCCTGTGTGTAAAAAGAAATGCTTTTTGCAACAATGAGGTGGACATCCCATCACAATTTCTACTTGTTTCCCCCTTTCCACGTGTACTTACCACAAGCACGTACCGTGGGTACCAGCTGAGTTGCTGGACAGGTTGTGTAATGTACTCCAGCGTCCCAGTGGACCCTGGTTGAATGGGAATGCGATCTTCAAGGAGCGGTTGCATTGCTTCATCAAATGATGCCGGCACCTGCTGCGCTATAGGCGGTGGTTGTGTGATGTGTGCATGCTGATCGTTGGTGGCCAATGCTGCTCTTCGTTCTGGTGGGTTTTCTGTCTTGACTGTGTAGGTTGTCTGGGGGGGGAGAGGGGGAAGCGTGTTGGGATTACATCTCAAGTTCTGTTGGTAGAAATGACACACTTACCTCTGCAGGCATCTGTGGCACTTGTGAAAGCAAGCTGACAAGCCTGCCTGCAAGGAAACATGATCCACACAGGAAAAAGACAAGGGGAGCGGACAAGGAGCGCTTCATTTGTTGATGATGGGTGTTGAAGGGTCGTCTGTACGTTTACAGGCGTATCGGATGCAACAACATGTTGCAGTGTGATTATTGCAAAGACGAATGTGGTGCATAACGTAGTTGTTGGTAATTTTGTTTTACTTCTTTGGTCAACGTGTCATTACTGCAACCAGTACTCCAACACCAATTGCAACAACCCCCATAAAATATACAACCATGCTGCAGCATGCATCATTGCAGCGGTTACACAGGCACTGTGGGCGGTTGAAGCAATGCTGCAGTCTGCTGAGGTCTAGTAGGCACAGCAAATGCACCCCATACCCCGTGCATCGTTGTTCAGTAGCTCGTAGACAATTTTATGTACATCATTTGATAGGATGGAGAGGAAATCGTGACAGGGTGGGTCTGGCATCTGTACATGCCGCTGCACCAGTTGCTGCTCCTGTGACTGCACAAGCACCAGAGCTACCAATAAAACCAGAGATCCTACTGTCAGGGTATGGGTCTGTCATATTGAGGGGGCAATCGTATGTTGGTCGTATGTCACGTTGATGGATTCGTTGCCATCCTCACACATAGGTGTGAGCTTGGTGCTGCACCACTCAATGTGGCTATGCTCTTGTCAGGTGGTGTAGACTCTAGCCTAGCAATGACGCTAGTGAAAGCAGCAGGTGTGAAGGGGAATGGCTGGTGTGCATCAGGTGATGGCATCTGCCTCCATCACCACTGCTTTCTTGTTCGCATATCATCAATACCTCACTACCCATAAAGGACATTCATAACCCACAATTCACCTCAACAGGTCATAATGTCACAGCATTCTACTTGCAGATTTGGTTTCAAGAGGATTTCCGCAACACATGGGATGCCTGTCCTTGGGAAGAAGATATTGAGTACTGCAAACAGGTGTGTTTGGGTTTGGTGGTGTGTATGGGCTTGGTGTGGTGCACGAAAAGTACAGCTACATACAGATGTGTGCGTGCAGATGTGGTCATACAGATGTGTACAAGGACACAAACCTAAATACACACACACCCTATACACACACACACACCCTATACACACACACACACCCTATACACCCCCCCTTTACATTCACACGCAGGTGTGCAATGCATTGGATGTCCCCCTGCATGTGGTCCCCCTCACAGATCAGTATTGGGATAGTGTAGTCAAGCACAGCATACAAGAAATCAAAGCAGGAAGAACACCCAACCCAGATGTCTTGTGTAATTCTAGGTAGGTGTGTGGTGTAGGGGGATGATGCTGTGGTTGTGTGACAAGGTGGACATAGAATCACATTACCATGCACATGTACACCATCATGCATGTCATGTACACATGTACACACCATGTACACACCATGCATATGAACACAGCCCACACGCCAACATGACATCACAGGGTCAAATTTGGTGCGTTTTACGACTATTTGACCAGCCTCCCCCAACACTTTGACCGAATTGCTTCTGGTCATTACGCTGGCCTACTGCGACCACCCCGGGATGCCCAGGCACACCCACATGACACACACCCAGTCAACACACGCCCACATTACACACACTCAGTGGACACACACCCAGCAACCACAACCCCAGAAAGCACACAGCCAGTGCAGTTGGTATGCACACCAGACACTATCAAGGACCAGACGTATTTCCTTGCGCATTTGACTCAAGAGCAGCTTGCACGTGCCATGTTTCCCCTTGGACCATTGACCAAGGTGTGTATGAGGACATTGGCACTCACCACACCCCCCACACATTACACTCACCACACACATTACACCCCACACGCCTTACATATACACACCCCACACCCCACATGCCATACACATGCCACACCCCACACCCCACACACAACCCACCTACACACCCCATACACACCCCACATACACCCCACAATACACAGGCCCAAGTACGTCAACTTGCTGAGGAAGCAGATCTCGCCAACAAGCACAGAAAGGACAGTCAGGGCATATGCTTCCTAGGCAAGGTGAAGTTTGGTGAATTTATTAAACAGCACTTGGGGGAGCAGCCTGGTGATATTGTGCGACATGAGGATGGGGAGGTGCTTGGTCAACATAGAGGGGTGTGGTATCATACGATTGGTCAACGCAAGGGGATACCATTGTCGGGGGGACCATGGTAAGTGGTGGTGGTTTTGAGTGGTGGTGTTGTTGACTGTTGTTGGTTGTTGTTGGTGCATGGATGGGTATGCCCTGAACTACATGTGTCGACCATTATATTGTTGACTAGATGTTGTTGATAATTATGCTATAAACGATCATGTTGTTGACCACCATCATGTTGTTGACCACACATTGACCATGTTGACCACACATTGACCACTTGTATCCCCCCAGGTATGTGACACAAAAGGATGTGCAAAACAACATTGTATACGTGTCCAACCAATACTACCAGAGCGATAAGAAACGTGATGTATGCACCTGTGGGGAGTTCAACTGGATAGAGGGTGACATGCCTGGGTGGTGGCGTGACTGGGTTGCAACACACCCCTCGGGGGAAGAGGGACAGGGCGCACCACCACCTGGTGTCACAGTCAAGGTGTGTGGGTGTGTTGGATGTGGTTTGTGTGTGTGTGTATAGTGTACTGTGTGTCTGGTGTGTGTGTGTGTAATGAGGGAGCACACCCCAAAAAATAAAAATAAAAAAACGCACACATCCTCCGCACATACCTCCCCTGTCCTACCATGCACACCCTCACCCACTATACCCACCCTTACACACACATAGGTTCGTCATGGTCCCAACATGCACCACATCACCTCCTTCACATTCACCCACCAAGGGCATGATGGCACATGGCAACCACTCATAGCACTCCCACCACCGGGGGCATCATGGGAGGGCATACGAGCAGTGGTGCACTTGAGTAACGATGATCAGGGGCTGGCTCCGGGGCAGTGTGCTGTGTTTTATAAAGATGGGGTGTGTCTGGGGTCGGCCACGATGCAGTGAGGGATTTCTTGTGAGGGATTTTGTGTGTGGATGTGGGGTGAGGAATGTTGTGTGTGAATGAGGGGGGGGGGATACGCCATTGCTGAGGAAAAGGTGTTTTGGGGGGAAAGATGTTTTGGGGGAAAGGTGTGGTTTGAATGGGTGTAAGTGGAAATATTCAGTTACATTTGTTGTTCAGTCATATATGTAATTGTTGAATGAATTACAATTGCCATGACATCACGAGGCACAATTGTCATGATATTGTGCATGATGTTAACAAGCGTGGTATGTTTATACAGTGATGATACGGTTGTGCAGCAGTGATAGTGGTACATACAGCATGGTCAATGGGATAGGGGACAAAACCTTATCCAAGGGGACAAAACCCTTTCTAGGGGATAAACATGAATCGCTCCCTCTACATGCCCTCTCTTTCTACACTCCCATTCCCTCTACACTCCCGTTCCCTACACACTCCCGTTCCCTACACACTCCCCTTCCATCTGCACTCCTGCTCCCTCACCACCTTGTCCACCTTCCACCTCATCTTCCTCTTCTTCCTCATGAGGGGCAGCACTTATCACACTGCCTGCATGAGAGGAGGGGCCACTACGGGGGGCCCTTGTGTCGGAACGAGCACCCCCCTCACTATCACTCCCATGGCCACCCTGTGTTGGGTGTATTTGGGTGTATCGGGCTGTATTCATACACACACGTATTGGACACTCGCCACCCACCTCATGTACACCCACCACCTCCCCTACCTGACTCCTCCTCCCCCCCCCCTCACTATCCTCAGACCCCTCATCAGCACTGTCACCATAGAAGCTGCAGTCATCATCAGCAGCAGGGGTGCCATCATCACGTGCTGCTATGTCTGACAGAGGACCTGAAAGAGAGAGAGAGGGGTTGTCTATGTGCGGTTGTCTGTATGGAATGCTGCATTCATTCCACTTGAACATCAGAACCCTCAGATATCCCCCCCCACACACACATCCTCAATCCCTCCCCATCACACACACCATCCTCAATCCCTCCCCCTCACACACACCATCCTCAACCACCCCCCCAAACTCCATAAAAAGACCCCCCACACATAAACATACCCCTCCCCATACCTTGTGGTGTGGCTGCACTGCTGCTACTCGGTATATCTGTACCCCAGGGCCCCCTCAGCTGCCGTTGCTTACTTCGTATCAGCTGCAACATGTCCTTGCTGCTCCATGTAGCATCCTTGCATGTGAGGTACTCTGCGAGTATCGCAGGACATGCCGCACGTTGGGTGTCCAGCAAACGCTCACCCTATGGGTGGGGGGTGGGTGGGGGTGGGGGTGGGGTTGAGTTCTAGGGAGATGATTGTGTGTGCGTGTGTTATTGGGGGGATGATGGTGTGTGGGTATCCATACACATACACAAGCATCTCCGCACACCAGACCACACTACCACCCAACACACCCCTCCTCTCCATATACCCCAATCCACTCTCCCCTTCTCTCCGTATACTCTCCATACCCGTGCTTGTCGCCTCAGGCAACCCAACAGTGTTGCATGAATCACAGCGACACTTCTATCAACATTGGTGTTGTCTATCTTTGGAACACATTGCTTGTCAGCTCGACCCACCAGGTACTCTTGTATGGTGCGTATGTTTCGGAAATACTTGATATATCTGTTGTCTGTGTGTTTTGGGGAGGGGGTGGGGGGAGAGGGGTGTGGCATGCAAGGGAGCGTTTGGGCATGGATTGTGTGTGTGCAAGAGTGTGCGTACAAACATTGCTATACAACACAGGACATACAAATACACACATACACACACCAACACACACACCACTACACCACCCAACACACATACTCTTGGGGTCCAGTGTCATATACTTTGCCCTCACAGCAAACCGCTCCCTATGCTTATCCTCATTACTTATATGTATCAAAAACGGAACTATGCTGGGGTGCTTGGGCATGAGCTGACGCAGCACAGCGTTCAGACTCAAGTGCACCCCTTCAATTACAAGGGACTCACCCCGGGCTGCACGAATGCCTATGAGCCTGTCCAGGGATTCCAAGACCTGTTTTTTTTGGAGAAAAAGAGAGGGGAGGTGCGAGGTGGAAAAGAGAGGTGGAAAGGTGAGGGGAGGTGGCAGAGTAGGAAAAGAGAGGGGAGGACAGGGGTGGGGGGAAGCACATCATGCATGAAGGGGTTGGTGGAAATAAACAGGAGGGGAGAAAGGGTGGGCGTACTGTACAAGCCGTAGTATACAACCCCATCAATGCAACACCCAGTACACTCTCTCAATGCACTCCAAACACCCAACACTCCAACCAAAACACCCAACACACACACACTCACCATTTCACACTGTGCCTTGTAACCCTTGACAGTCAACAACCTAGGATCATGCATCAACCCCCGCCACTCAGGGAGCTGCTGTGCTGCCAAGTACTCCCCCACCTCGTACGTCGACACCCACAGCAGCGGGTGCCTTTCCTCATCCACAAAACCCCGCAGCATGTTTCGAACAGAATCGGTGGACACGACAGTGGTGATGCCGAGGCGTTGTGCGGTGAGGGAGGCCAGGGTGGATTTGCCTGTGCCACTGGTGCCGCATAACAGTATACAGACACTGGCGCGATGCTCACGAACACTTGGGGTGAAGGGAGAGTGTGTGTGTGTGTGTGATGGTGTTGTGGGAAACGAAAGGTGATGGCATGTATGGTGGTGGTGTTGTGCAATTGTGGTGTACAACAGGGCAGGAGGTATTTGAACAACAACAACAACATACCTGCAAGCAACGCGGAGTGTTTCCACACCACCAAACAACACGGCAGCAGGATCCCCACCCCTAGCCCCATCCCCTGCGTCCAGCAACTGGAGCACGATGCGCTCAAGCTCCCGTCGTGCCACCACCACACGCCACTGCTCATTGGGGAGCTGTACAGCATCTACAAGGGTTGGCACAGTGCCAGTTGGCACAGTTGGAACAGTGTTATGCTGTGCTGTGGCATGATCAGTCACAGGGATGGGAGCATGGGGATTGGTATGCGCCTGGGCATGGGCCTGGACTGCTGCTGCCAGTGCAGCAAACAAGCTGTCACGCACACGGTATGCATGGCGTGGCTTGAGTCCAGCAAGGGTGAGGATGCTGCTGATGGTCGCACGGGTGTATTGGGGATGGTTGGGTTGGGTATGTTGATGGTGTTTATCGTTCGGGCAATCGCATATGGTGATGACCACCAGTGATCCCCGTCCAGTGGTGGTCATGGGGACATGGTTTTAGTGCAGAGTAGGTGTTGTTGATGGGCATTACATCTGGTGGTTTGTGTGTGCTACTGAGCTGTCATGCTGGGTACTTGCAGTCACGTCAACAACACAACCATTCAGTAATTCAGTGATTTCTAAAGAAGAAGAAGCAGTCGTATATATACAAGGCCTTCAAAACAACACAAAAGTCATTGCCCCATCACCACACCACCACCTCACTGCTGAAAATGAGACATGCAAATTGTGATGCCAAACGGTAGGACGATAGCCTTGCAGCCCCAGACGCCTGTAGACTTGGGTAGGGCACACTATGGCATCACATTGAAAGCACCTTTTGTCGCCAGGTACGCGGCCTCAAATGTGCGTATTAGTAAGTATGCATGTCGTTACAACAGACATACATCATACAATACCCACAGGCAGCAGTGTACCGCTACGTTGAGGCATGATGGCACTGTTGAGGTGATCAGTATAGCACGTCACAACCCCACGCTTGTTCTCTGCCATACCCAAGCCAATGCACAACGTGTACTCTTAAAGCAAGGCATGCACATTGGTTGGGGTTGTGTATGGAATGACGGTGTTGTACCCGAGGTGTACGGATGGCAACCCATCATCACCGCACGTTGAACACATATACACAGGAGAGCGAGCAGTACTGCACCCTGGAGATAGCATCTGCTTGTTATGTTCTGACCTCACACAACAATTGCATATACAAGCAGATACCACTGCATGGACCACCGACAACAACAACAACAGCAACAACGTAGAGGCACCCCCTTGTGCACTGGTACATCCGAAACCAACACCCGACACCACACCTGCTAAACGGTATGCAGTAAATATGGGTTGCCTGTACAGCATGTGTGGGTGCCCATTGCAACATATACTGTAACCTCATTACACATATACCTTGTACACATATACCTTGTACACATATACCTTGTATACATGTACCTTAGCCTCATTACACATATATCGCAGCCTGAGTACAACATACACCTCAGTACACATACACATCAGTACACATGTATACCTCAGTACACATATATACATCAGTACACACTTGTGCATATCCTGCTTCATACATCACAGGCAGCGTGTGGAACAACAGCAACCAGCACACAGTGTAGAACAACAGCCACCAATCATGGTTGACACATCTGCACGCCCCACACCTCCACGCCCCACACCTCCACGCCCCACATCTGCACACCCCACATCTGCACAAACGTTACCTGATGCAACACACTTGGGGCCCAACACAACACCAGCAGCACAAACACCACCACATGATGTACAAAGACCAACATCAACAGCAGTACCAGGAACACAGACAGCACAAGCAGGGGGTATAGCATCAGTACCAGCGACACAAAACCCATCATCAGCAGTCATGTTGTTTCTCATTGGTGTACCAGGTTCAGGCAAGAGCACTTTTGCACAACGCCTGGTCAGTTATCATGGTCAACACGATGGTCAACATGATGGTCAACAAGATGGTCAACACAAAAATGATCAGCACAATGATAGTAATGGTCATCGTGTGTGGGTGCGAATCAATCAGGTGGGTGCATATGCACACCATATGCACACCATATGTGTTTCTCTTGTGTATGGTGCCCATGACATCACAACAAACACCACCCTTGCATACACAAACCCCACTCCTCCCAACACAGGATTCATTACGCTCTAAAGCCGCCACCACCGCAGCTGCCCACGGCGCCCTCGCAGCAGGACACAGTGTCATCATCGACCGCTGCAACCTCACTCCACCTCAACGCAGCACGTTTGTCCAAATGGCACGCAATTTTCAGGTACCAATGCATGCAGTGTTTTTGGATGTGCCAGTGAAAACAGCGGTGGCTCGTGCATCAGGGCGTGTGCAGCATGAGGGGGGTGTGACGGGGCCCAGGGCAGGCAGGGTGGTGTATATGATGAACAAGGAGTTGGAGGGGTGTCGGGGGGGCATGCAGGATACGGTGATGGAGGAGGGTGTGCAGAGCTGCTTGGTGTGTGTTGCGGTGTGGGGGACTGGGCGAGGGGGGAGTGTGTGTGGTGTCATGATGCCTTGAGTGTGGGTGATGTATGTGTTGTGTACGTACATGTATGGTTCCATGGACAATCATCTACACCTTCCCCACAAAAAGGTATGTACAAGTGATCAACACACCCGAGCGGCCCTGCATGTGTGGGAGGGGGCCCCTGCAGGGTCCCTGGATGGGTGGGACCCTGTGCCATTGTTCACAGCGGCGCTACCTGAGGGGTCACAGCAGCCACAACCAACACGTCGGCAAATTACGCTCGATGCATTTTTGCATCGCCCAACTGCTGGTGGTGCTGCTGGTGGTGCTGGTGGTGCTGGTGGTGGGAACAAGAAAACCAATACCAGCAACACCAGCAATACCACAAATACAACGAATACCAACACCAAAAATACCAACAAAACCAACAACACAAGCAAAACACCTGCTGCTGCTGTTCCCCCCCTCCCCACCACATCCATGCCTCAAGCAGGGGCCCCTCCACGCGTCTCACAGGGCCCTGGCGGCTGGAGGGCGGGGTTGCGCAATGTGGCACTGGCACCACAACAGCACCCGGATGTTGTACTACGCACCACACAGCACAGCGTCTTGATGTTGGATGGCTACCCCAAGGCACAGCGACATGCGCTGGTGCTTGCAAGGGACCCCTTGTTACGGGGCCCCAGGGACTTGCGCAGGGAGCATGTGGGGGTGCTGCAAGACATGATGGTACATATGTGGTGGTTCTTTTTGTTGGTTATCACAGATATGTGTCTGTTGATTGCTGCTCCATGGGGCCCTGCATGCCATGGTTTCTCTTTACGCATCCCTTTTTCCTATCTATGTGATGCATGTGCATGTGATGTGATGCATCACACGTGCCCGCCCCCGCTTTCATTTCACGCATGACACCTCCCCCCCCTTTACATTTCATAGGCTGTGGGGCGAGCATGGGCAGCACAGCAACCCAGTCACTATCGCTTCATATTGGGTTTCCATAGTGCACCCTCTATGGACCAGCTTCACATGCATGTCATCAGCACCGACATGCAGAGTGAGTGTGTGAAAAGAAAGGAACATTGGAACAGCTTTACAACGGCGTTTTTCCTCAAGGTGGGTTGAGGATGATGAGGATGTGTTGAGGATGATGATGATGTGTGTTGAAGATGATGATGAGGATGTGTTGAAGATGATTGTAGACATTATTTATGTGCTGGTCAGTACATACCTCTTGTGGTTTGCACATACTTTCAATGTGAACATGTGGGTACAAACACACCATTGACACACCTCCATCAACACACCATTAACACACCTCCACCACATGCACACCATCAGCACACATGTGATCCACCACCACTACCAGGCAGATGCAGCCCTGCAGCAACTGCAAACACATGGTCACCTCACCATCAATCGTGAAGCAGCACATGAGCTCCTCAAGCAATCGTTACGATGTCACAGGTGCAACCAGGTACAACGCAATCTACCTGTTTTGAAGCAACACATTGTCCGGTGTACAGCGCCCTTGCCAGGAGATGCTATTGTATCTTGACCCGAGACATGTCTTTGATGTTGCATGTTGCTAAAGACACATGCCTTTCATGTTGTCAACCCAGCATTCTTTGTTGTTTCCAACATTTTGTCATGGTGTCAATGTTGCTGAGTGTTCCATAACACACGTGGTGTGTGTGCTTGTGTGGGGGGGGGAAGGGTACGACAAGGAGGAAAACCAGCCTGACCACATGAAAATGAATGAAAAAACTACAACCCTCCGTCCCCTACTGGACCCCTCCGTCCCCTCCGCGGGTGTCTTGATACAGCGCAGCAGGGGAAAACTCGTAAAACATGCGCACAAACTTGAGCTTGGCATCATCACCTGGCATATCCTTGACAGACGTCCATGCATCCCACCTGCTGCGACCATCAAAGTCCAAGCCACCACGCTCTGCCCACATGGGGCGCTTGTCGGTGTTGTTCCCCGCTGTAGCTTGCTTGTGGTACCTGTGTTGTTGAGGGTGTTTAGGGTGTTGTTTAGGGTGTTGTTTAGGGTGTTGTTTAGGGTGTTGTTTAGGGTGTTTAGGGTGTGGGCACAAAATCGTACAAAACCCCCACGTACCCGTACAGTTGGTAGTATTCGTCTGGGCGCACAGCGGCGCCCCCTGGCTTCTGTACCAGTCGCCACTTGAGGCTGTCGTATTGCTGCGCCAGTGTGTCGAATTCTGCGATGTTGTATGTGTCCTTGGCGTGAGGGGAGCGGTTGGCAGCAGCGTTGGTGGCCTCGAGCTTGGCCTGGTGTGCCATGGCCTCCCGTTGCGCGTCGCGCAGCCGCTTTCGAGCAGCTGTGTGGGTGGGAATGGTGTGTTACGGTGCGTGCTTGATGCATTTGCACGTGCTTGATGCATTTGCACGTGCAAGCCACCTCGCAGCGCTTGGCGATCATCCCCTGGAGTGGCGTCAAGAAACGATGCAGCCTCAATGGCCGCTTTCAGATCTTCGACATTGTTTCCAGCTGCTTCCAAGGCTGAAACAGCTTGTTTTGCGGTGATTGTCATCGTGATTGTTTTGGTGAGGGATTGATGGCAAGATGTGATCAGTGACAAAGCTGCTACTGTTTCCCGTTTGTTAATCAATTTACTTTACCTCACGCAGTTTTGCACAAAATATCGTTTTCGTGCACCACAGTGTATTTTTCACCCTCGGGCGTCTCCATAGCATCGCCTGCATACTTGAAGTAGAGCACACGATCCCCCACAGCCACCCTGGGTGCCTTGCGCTCGCCCTTGTCCACGTCAAACTTGCCCTCGCCAACTGCCACGACGGTGCCACTCATGGGACGCTCCTTGGCACTGTCTGGCAGCAACACACCACCCACCGTCACCTCGCTACTCTCCTCCACCTGTTGTTTTTGGGGTGTTGTTGTTAGTGACAACTTGGAAATACGACACCATGTGTACAGCGGCACCACATGGTTGCGTACATGCCGTCCCCTCCATGGACACCACAGCACCACCTCAAAAAACACACCTTGAGCAACACACGATCACCCAATGGTTTGATCTTTGGCACGTCTGCTGCTGTTGCACTGCTGCTGGGCATGATGCCAATGACATCATCTTCACGCATGAGCGCATACGTGGTGCCTTGAATATCCACCTCGGTGATGCCCATGCCAAACTTGGAATACACCACTGTATCACCCACTTTGAGTGTAAATGGTCGCTCTGCTGTTCCTACGCGCCCATCCCCCAATTCCACAATGTCACCTGTGAGGAGGGTGAGGTGCTCGGTGACGACTTTGTAGTGGTGGTTTGCACATAGAGCATCAGGGTGTTGCTTTGTAGTACCTGATGTGGGCTTGCGTTGTGCGCTGTCTGGCAGCAAAATGCCACCAGTCGTCTTTTCTTCTGTGGTGGCAACCTTTGCAAGCACCAAATCACCCTTGGGGCTCAACTGTGTGTTGTGGGGGTGTGAGATCAGGCGGCCGTCCATGCCAGTCAAACATACTCACAGCACACCAACCTTGGAAAATTTTGATGGAATTTCAAGACCAGTGCCTGCTCGTACAACCATACGGCGCTGTGTGACGGGACGTCGGGTGCATAGTTGCTGCAACGAGGTGGAACGATGCGCCAAGGATTGCAGCATTGTGTTGCACGTGCGGTGTGTGCTGTGAGTTGGTTTTGCTTTCGTTGATAGTTTTCAAACGCACTGCAAATGCAATTGGGATTGATTTTGCACACAATCGAACAACAATTAACATGCCTCAGGTACGTTTGCCTCTTTTGTTCATCTCGCCTCCACCTCCTTGCTTGCCCTTGTACTTGCCCTGCCCACCCCTTTGCCCACCCCTTTGCCCACCCCTTTGCCCACCCCTTTGCCCACCCCTTTGCATCTGCATTTCTGGTGCAGGCTCCTCCCCAACCTCTTGTCGGTAATACTCTGCATCGTCATCCTCCATCGGTTTTCCCTCATCCACTTCCCACCACTGCCGCTTCTTTCCCCCCTTGTGCTGCCCCTTGTTGCTGGTGGCCTTTTTTGCTGTGGCTGCATCTGCCACTAACTCGGCCTTGTCATTGAGGCGCTGCTCCTTTTGCTTGCGCCGCACATTGTCCTCCTGGTGGTGTGGGGGGGGTACAACGGTGTATGGGGAGCGTTGCTTGGTATATTGTTTGTATACAATACAATTCTTGTACATGCCCTACACAAACACAAAACATGTAACACACACACACAATGACATGTATCTCTCTCTCTTTCTCCACCCCTCCATGCTCCACCCCTCCATGCTCCACCCCTCCATGCTCCACCCCTCCATGTTCCTCCCTTAATCCCCCTCCCCCACCCCCCCAAACTATACCTGTTGTCGTCGTCGCTGTGCCCTCAATTTCTCCCTATCATCATGCTCTGCCTGCTGTGCAACTACCTCCTCCTTACTCTTATCCACATACTTGTGATACAGCACCTTGCCCCCAGCCAGACCCTCCTCTACCTTGATCACCTCAAGCTCTATGCGGGGGCCCACCTCAGTGAGCTGTACCCGGGTTGTTTTGGGGAGGGTCTTGCCAGAGAGGCCGGGGAGGCGTTCCGTGCCTTCTGGAACCTGTACACGTGCTTCTTGTGCCTCTTCCCCTTCTGATTCCTGTGTGTGTGTGTTTTGGGGGGTTGTCACTGTATACTGTGTGATATATGTGTGTGTGTGTGTTGTGTGTGTGTTGTAGGTGTGAATTGTATGTATGTAGCAGATGGTGGTTGTCATGGTGATAATGGTGCTGGTACTATCTTGCCAATAAGAGCTACTAACACATCCACATCCACACACATCCACACATCCACACACACACATCCACACATCCACACACACACATCCACACACATCCACACACATCCACACACATCCCCTTCCCATCACCCCAACACACACACACATACCGAGCCATATCCAGCCTTGGTTATCAAATCTGCTATGTCAGTCATAGAGGACAGGTCCCCTGGGTCTTTGTGCATGAGCAATGCCTTGACCCCCTTGTTGACCCCAGTGGGGCGACAGTGAATGGCATAGTGACGCAAGCTGATGATGCCAGTGTCCTTGTGGTGGTGGAGCAGCAGGACACGCTGTGAGAGAGGGGAGGGGGAGAGGGGGGGGGTGAAGGGACAAGGGGGATGGGATGTCCAAGGAAAGAGGGTGTCAATGGGTGGTTATGTGGGCATAATGGGTGTGCCACTCCACATGAGAACCAATACCCACCAACATGTATGTTGAACTAGAGTGCAATACACAGTGCGCTTGTGTGTTGACCATGATGCATGTGTTGACCATGATGCATGTGTTGACGATCACACCTGGCAGTTGGCAAGTTTGACTGTGTTGACATCAATAGAGGGAAACAGATGCTGCAGCAATGCTGTGGCCAGCTGTAGGGGCTTGCTACCTCTGAAATTATTCATCACGAGCAGGGGGGCAGTGTGCCACAGTGTGGGGGGGACCTGTGGTCGCTGCTGGGCGGCGATTACGTCTCGCATGAGACTGTATGCATGTATTTTCATAGTCAATGTAGGGCCCTGTTGTTTGGGGGTGGGGGGGGTTGTGTGGTGTGCGAGGTTGTGTGGTGTATGCATAGGTGTATGCAAACGTGTACGCACATACACTACATTCATGCAGTTGTGCATGTTGCCCATGTGCGCCATGCTCAACTACACACAGATATATTCCACATACCCGTGGTGTTTTGGCAATGCGAAGGTAGTCGGCGTTGGGTGTGGCGGTGAGCATGAGGAAATGGGTAACCCCCAGGGGCCCCGCCACAGCAACAAAGTCCTTGAGCAGGTTGTTCCGTGATTCCCGTAGATTGACTGCAGTGTTGGGCTGCATCATTTTTCGCAGGTCATTCTCTAAATCCTTCATGTGCAACTGTGGTGGTGGGTTCAAATGGGTTGAAGAAGATGATGATGTTGATGCAACGCACGGCAGCGTGCATGTATCTGCATGCGATTTTGTATCTCAGCAGTATGGCAGTACCATGGCACCACCCTGCGCACCCCCCCATTCCCCTAACATCATACCGAGTGCTTGCCCCTGCGAAACACAAAGCTCTTGGGGTCATTGGACTTGGCTTGGCTCTCCACATGCGTCCTCTTCTTCTTCTGTAAACACCGTGAGATTGTTATATAATGATGTTCGCATACGTACAAGGCATCGTGCACGCGCGGCGCACCCTTCGTGTCTTTGCCATCAAGACTGCTGCTGGTCAACGAATCTCCAAGCTGCTGTTATGCGTGTTGCGTGTGTATGTATTTCGTGTTGTTTATTGTTTCAAGGTATTGCAATGCAAAACGTAATGCGGAGCAATGCGGAGAGCAAAGAAATAACACAGTTGTTGGGTGGTCGGTTGCACGCGTTTCTTTATTGTGCAGCACCACCTCGTTGCCCATCGTCCCAGCCACGCACCCACGCTGCTGATCCCCCAGCTCGACTTCTAGGCACACTGTGCTGCTGGAGCCTGGTTTGCACCTCTTTTCGTATCGACTGTGAGAGGGTGGTTGTGCGAGGGTGGGGGTACCACACAACAACCAGCTGGCGCACCATCACGATGTGGTCTCATCATACCTGAAAGGCAGCATTGCTTGTCATCTCTGCTGGTGGCTGTGCCTGTCCCGTGAGCCACTTGTATAGGTTTGGATTTTCCTGTGTGATGGGATTACATATGGTGTTGCACATACATGGCGTGCATATGCTTGATGTGCAGAAAACGCAGGTGCTCTCCCAATACATGCCACAACCATACCTGATCCAACAGCACTGTGAGGTCGTTGAGCTGCTGATCCGTCAGTGTGGCAATGTTGCGCTCTGCCCATAGACCCTGAACATAGGGGAGAGATGTTCATAGGATACGTAATGCCAAACACTATGTACTGATGATCACACCTACCACCAGCAAGTCAAGCTCTAGAAAACCACGCTGCTTGCTCCGATAGAGCAACCGCCGCACAGCCTGTGACGGTGATGAACGCGTCAACACACATGCCAGCCCTGCCATATATGCAGCCTCATACCGCCTCTTTGGAAAGTGGTTGGTTTTCTCCAGTGCTGCTATAAGCATGGCGTGCTGCTGTGGTACCTATTGTGGTACCTATTGGTGCACTGGCATGCATGCCCTGATGGAGCAAGATTGCACGCTGGCACCATACACGCATCAACATCTGGGACATGGTGGTTGTCACCATGGTTGTTACTATGCTGTTTAGACAACCACAATATAAAATAACAATCGTAACAAGTGTTCATCAAAGTTGTAAAAGCAATGTCCATCAGCCAGCATCAAGTGCAGGGAGCGTATCAACGTGCTGTACAGGCTCCATGTGCTGACATGTATGCTGCATCCCTCAAGTGTACGTTGGTTTTGGAGCTCACAAGATTGTGCTCCACCATCGTCATGACCTAGATTCCACACACCACAGGTTTGGACGACAACAATTACGAAAAGGAGGCTTGTGAGGAGTACTTTGAGCGTTACAAAGAGTGCAAAAAGCAAGAGGTAGATTGTTTTTTGTCGTGCTGGTGTGCACGCAGGTCAACACGGACAATCATCCATCCATCCATCCATCCTAGGTTGCTTCACGTGCAGCCCGGCGTCTAGAAGAGGAAAAGCTGCGGCGCTAACTATGCTGGGACGGCGCCATGCTGCACACATGTGGAGGCACGTGCAGCTTCAGCTGCTTACGCCTGGTGCGTCCACCACAGTCAGCCTCCACACAGTAGCAGCCCTCCACACAATAACAGCAGCAGCAGCAGGAACAACAGCAGCAGCAGCAGGAACAACATCAGGGCTGCTTCCCCACCATGCATGGTGTGACCGCATCACGCACCGCAGCAGTCCCCTGCATGATACATGGCACACATGTAATTGGCAGCAACAACGAAGCATGGGGAAATACATGTACAATCGCAGCAAGATTGAGCGTGAGCGGCAACGGCTGGACAGCATGATGTCTATGGCGCATTTGCGGGTCAACAACGATATCAGAGCACCAGAGGTTGGTGTTTGGCGAGTAATAGGGCAGTATTGGTGTGTTTGGGGAATGTTTGGGGAGTATTGGTGTGTTTTGTGAGTACTGGTGTGTTTTCTGGGGAGTATTAGTTTGTGAGGATCGTGGAAAGATATTGACATTGTTACCTGCACAACAATGTAGCCACTGTATGTGTAGTACACACACATTTCCACACACACACAACAGGTCCGCCTTGTACGTGGTGATGGCAGTCATGAGGTCATGCCAACAGCACAGGCTCTTGAAGAAGCACAGAAACAAAGGAAAGACCTTGTAGAGGTAGGAGTGTCTCATAGTATAGTGTCTTGAGGTGGGACGAGTGTGCGCCATTGTACATACTGGGTGTTGTACATACTGGGTGTTGTGCCTACTGGGTGTTGTACATACTGGGTGCTGTACACAAGCATCTGTACAGACAAATCCCCACCACTCATTGTTTTTTTCTCTTAAAAAACTCCTCAAGACCCAAAAACCCAGAAACAAACCAGAAAACCCTCTACGTTTTTTGTCAACCCAGGTGAGTGATTCTACAACCCCCCCAGTGTGTCGTATCCTACACCTGGATGAGTATGTACAATCCCAACGCTCACGTGTCAAGGAACAGCGGAGAAAGGAGTTGGAGCGTAAACGCAAGGATGAGATCAAGGAGGTGAGGGTCAAACCTGGTATAGCAGAGCATGATTTGGGGATAAAGCTTGCAAATGTGGAGCGATTTTTGGCCAAGGGACTCAAGGTGTGGGTGGGGGGGGGCGGATGTTC
>VFQP010000366.1_pt1 | contig 97416 bp, 81 predicted proteins | sample 3512351 | NCBI WGS metagenome assembly VFQP01 (sample SAMN10412372, study PRJNA504923) | tailings metagenome | isolation source: Relicate 1 Philex TSF1 revegetated site | place: Philippines: Tuba, Benguet | collected 2017-08-29
CCGCCGAGGATGAGGTTCCAGCCACCGCCCTTGCTCGGGTCGATGATCTTGCCGTCGATGCGGAACACCGTGGCAGGCTTCGGCTCGCGCACGTCGAGCGGCACGCCGAGCAACTGGAAGGTTTCCTCGAAACCGCTGCCGCGCTCGATCGCGATCGCGCCGCGGTTGACGATGAAGCCGTCGATCTCCTCGCTCGAGGCACGCCCACCGAGCCGGTCCTGCGACTCCACGAGCAGCACCTTCCTGCCCGCGGCCACGAGGTGTGCCGCAGCGTGCATGCCGCCGGCACCGGCGCCGATCACGACCACGTCGTACCCGTTCTCACTGCTCATCGTCTTGTGTCCTCTGGACCTGTCGTCCGGCGGCGCGACGCAACACCTCGCGGGCGCGTGCGACCACGGGGGGATCGACCATGCGGCCGCGGAATTCGAAGGCGCCACGCCCTTCGGCGAGCGCGGCCTGCTCCGCCGCGAGGAGTTCGCGCGCGTGCGCGATCTCGGCCTCGGACGGCGCGAAGGTTTCGTTCATGACCCGGACCTGATCCGGATGGATCGCGTAGGAACCGACGAAGCCCATGTCCCTCGCGCGGCCGATCAGCGTGCGCAGCAGATCGAGGTCGCGGAACACCGAGATCGAACCGGGGAACCCGAACGGCAGGATGCCGGCACGACGGCACGCGAACACGAGCTGCTGGCTCGGCGCGTAGAGCGCTTCGGGTGTCGGCTCCATGCCCACCGACACCGAGAAGTCCTCGGAGCCGAGGATCATCCCGAGCACGCGTGGCGTGCTCGCGGCGATCTCGTCCATGCGCGGCAGCACGCGGACGTGCTCGATCTGAGCGATGAGACGGATCTGTCCGGCCGGCATGCCGCGCGCGGCTTCGAGTGCAGCGATGCGGGCATCGAGTGCGCGCAGCGAGGCGGCGCTGTCGACCTTCGGCACCATCAGGGCACGGATCGACGGGTGCACGGCGGCCTGCAGGTCGTCGTCGAGCCACGGTGCGTCCGCGTTGATGCGCACCAGGGCAGCCGATCCCGACTGCGACACCTGGCTGGCGGCATCCAGCACGCGTGCACGCGCATCGGCCTTGCTCGCGACCGGCACGCTGTCCTCGAGATCGAGGATGTAGGCATCGGCACCGCGTGCGTGCGCCGCGCGGACGTACTTGTCGACGTGCGCGGGCACGAACAGCATCGAGCGCCAGACGGGCTGATCGAGGCTCATGCGAGCACCGCCGTCGCCTGCATGCAGCGCGCGTCGTCCTGCGCGCTCCACAGGTCCACGCGCTCGCCGTTGCGCACGCCGCCGAGCACGAGCGGCGAGGTGTCGAAGCTCGGTCGACCGGCGCGGAACGCGAAGCTGCGCAGCGTGGCATCGGGAACGGACACCCCGAGCAGTTCCAGCAGCAGCGTCGCGAGCAGCGGACCTTGCACGACCAGCGACGGATAGAACTCCTGCTTCTGCGCGTAGTCGCGGTCGTAGTGGATGCGGTGTCCGTTGTAGGTCAGCGCCGAATAGCGGAACAGCAGCACCGGATCGGGCTCGAGCTCGCGCCGGAACGCAGCCTCGGGCACCGCGTCGCCGGGAGGAAGCGGCGTGGCCGCCGTCGGCATGTCGCGATAGACCAGGCTCTGCGTCTCGCGGATGCAGTCCGCGCCGCCCTGCGAATACGTGTGCTCGAGCGTCACGAACACGAGCGCGCCGGTCTTGCCATGTTTGGCCTCTATCGAGGCGATGCGCGAATGACGGCGTGCCGACTCTCCCAGGCGCAGCAGTCGTGCGACCTCGAAGCTGCCGGCCGCCCACATGCGCCGCGGCAACGGCGCCGGCGGCAGGAACTCGCCATGGTGCGGATGCCCGTCACGACCGGTGGCGGCGGCGGCCGGCGTGTCGAGGAAGTAAAGCCATTGCCACGCCGGCGGCAGCGTGTCGCCGACGCCAGGGAGGTGCTCGCGGTCCAGCGCCGCCGCGAGCGCACGCGCGGGGTACGGGCTCAGCACATCCTCGACGACGCGCTCGCGTCCGATCCAGGCGTCCAGTGTCTCGAAGGTCGTCACGGTGTCTCCTGTGGGCCGGTGCCTGCGCGCAAGGCGAGGCCGAGTTCGGCACGACGCCGCAGCCACAGGCTCGGTCGGTAGCGAGGGTCGCCGGTGCGCGCCTGCATCGCCTCGAGGATGCCCAGCACGCGTGCGGGACCGATGCGGTCGCCCCATGCGAGCGGGCCGTGCGGATAGCCGAGCCCGAGCGTCACCGCGTCGTCGATGTCGGCCACGCTGGCGATGCCGCGCTGGACGATGGACGTGGCCGTGTTGACGATCGTGGCGAGCACGCGCTGCACGATGAATCCCGGGCTGTCGCCGATCATGGTCACTGCGACGCCGTCGCTCGCGAGCAGCGCACGTGCGGCCTCGCGCGCGAACGCGGTGGTCGCGACGCTCGTCATCGCGGTGCGGTGGGCCTTGAAGCCGGGCAGCGGGTCGACCGCCACGACACGCGAAGCGTCCAGGCCGTTGTCGACGGCATGACCCGTCGCGTCCTGGCCCCAGGGCTGCACGAGCTGGAGCGCGGCTTCGGACGGAGCCTCGACGACGCGTGCGCCCGCGGCATCGGCGAGCGCGTGCAGCTGCGTGTGCCAGGCAGCACGAGGATCGACCCAGACCGTCAATCCGGCGGGAACGGGGGGCGCATCCACCGCGTCGCGCGGCAACGGCTTGCCGTCGGCGTAGCGGTACCAGCCCTCGCCGGTCTTGCGCCCGTGCAGGCCCGCGGCGATGCGCGGCGGAATCAGCGCGGACGGCCGGTAGCGCGGCTCGTGCTGGAACTGGTCGTAGATCGATTCGAGCACCTTGCCCGAAACGTCAAGGCCGGTCAGGTCGAACAGTTCGAACGGCCCCATGCGGAAGCCCGCGGCCTCGCGCAGCACGGTGTCGATCTCGTGCACCGCGGCCACCTGCTCTTCGAGCAGGCGCAGGCCCTCGGTGTAGAGGCCGCGACCGGCATGGTTGACGAGGAAGCCCGGCTGGTCCGCCGCCACCACGGCGCGGTGACCGGCATCCTCGACGAGGGCCTTCAGTGTCTCCACGGTGGCCGGCGCGGTGCGCACGGCCGCGATCACCTCGGCCACCTTCATCATCGGCACGGGGTTGAAGAAGTGCAGGCCGGCGATGCGCGACGGATGGCGCGTGCCGGCCGCGATCTCCGCCACGATCAGCGACGACGTGTTGCTCGCGATGAGGGCGTCGTCGCGGAGGACGGCTTCGAGTGCCGCGAAGAGTTCGCGCTTGGCATCGAGACGCTCGACGATCGCTTCGACGACGACATCGCAGTCGGCCAGATCGGCCAGCGTGTCCGCAGCGTGCATCGACGCGAGCATCGCCTCGACACGCGTGCCGTCGAGACGTCCCTTCTCGACGAGACGGTGCAGCATCGCGGCGACGGCGTCGACCGCCGCGCGCGCGGCGCCGGGCACGGCATCGTGGCACCAGACCCGGTGACCGGCCTGTGCGAAGAGCTGGACGATGCCTCGCCCCATCACACCGGCGCCGACGACGCCGATGCGCAACCTTTCCTGCGTGCGGATGGACACGATGTCAGCTTCCCGTGAAATGTGCGCTGCGCTTGTCGAGGAACGCACGCATGCCTTCGGTCTTGTCGGCGGTATCGAACAGCAGCAGGAATTCGCGGTTCTCGAGCGCGAGCGCCGCATCGAGCGGAAGATCGGCGCCCTGATCGAGCACGCGCTTGATCGCGCGTACCGCTTTCGGCGGCAGGTTCGCCGCGACGTGCGCCAGTTCGATCGCGCGTGCGAGCGATGCACCGTCGTCGACGAGTTCGCTGACGAGGCCGAGCTGATGGGCGCGCTCGGCGCTCAGGATCTCGCCGCCGAACAGGACCAGACTGGCGACGGCCTTGCCGACCGCGCGCACGAGGCGCTGCGTGCCGCCTGCGCCGGGCATGATGCCGACGCGTGCCTCGGGCTGGCCGAGGCGCGCACTCCGCTCGGCCACGAGGATGTCGCAGAGCATCGCGAGCTCGCAGCCCGCGCCGAGCGCGGGTCCGCCGATCGCCGCGACGAGCGGCTTGGCGCACTGCCTGAGCGGCGCCCAGTACTGGCCGAGATCGAGATCGGCGACCTGCTGCGAACCCTTGTCCACGAGCAGGTTCAGATCCGCACCGGCGGCGAAGATGCCCGGCGCGCCCGAGATGACGATCGCACGCACGTCGGGATCGGCATCGAGCTCGCGGACCGCGGCCGCGAGGGCGGCACGCATCGCGAGGTCGAGCGCATTGCGCTTCTCCGGCCGCGTCATCGCCACGATGCCGACGGCCTGTTCGCGGCGCACCTCGACGAACGCGGATGGCGTGTCGACCGTCATGGCGCGCGCTCCGGTGGCGAGGTGAAGCGGGGATCGCGGCGCTCGCCGAACGCGGCGTAGCCCTCGACGAAGTCCTCGCTGCGCAACAGCGCGGCCTGGTCGTCCTCTTCACGGCGGAACTCGTCGTCCAGCGAAGCGGACGCATGGTCGAGTCGCGCCTTCATGCGCGCGAACGCCTGCAGCGGAAGCTGTGCGAGCGACACCGCACGCGAGACGGCGGCCTGCATCACGTCGTCCTCGCCGACGTACTCGTCCGCGAGACCGATGCGTGCGGCTTCGGCGCCGTCGACGATGCCGCCGTCCGTCAGCAGGCGACGCGCGGCGGGCAGGCCGACACGCAACGGCAGCGTGCGCAGCAGTCCCCAGTCCGGCGCGAGGCCGAGCCTGAGGAACGGGAACAGCAGCTTGCTGCCCTGCCCCACGACGATGCGGTCGCCGAGCAGGGCGAGGCCGACGGCACCGCCGGCACCGAAGCCTTCCACGGCGCTGACCACGGGCACGCCGACGTCGGCGACGCAGCGGCACAGGACGTGGATGTGGCGCATGCGCTCGCGCGCCTGCGACTCGGTCAGCCCGACCATGCTCGGCAGGTCGCCGCCCGCCGAGAACACGCCGTCGCTGCCGCCGAACACGATCGCACGTACCGACGCGTCGCCGCGTGCCGACTGCAGCGCCTCGGTGAGGGCCTGGCGCACGGCGTGGTCGATCGCGTTGCGCTTGTCCGGACGATGGATGCGCAGGCGCAGCACGCCGTCGGCGGGACGATCGATGAGCACGACGTCGGTCACGTCATCGGCCCTCGTGCCCGACGATCGACACGGTGCACACGTTCTGCGACGGCTGGCCGCCCAGGTTGTGGGTCAGGCCGAGTTTCGGCGACGCAAGCTGGCGCGCGCCGGCGCGTCCCTGCAACTGCAGGTACAGCTCATAGAGCATGCGGATGCCGCTCGCGCCGATCGGATGACCGAAGCACTTGAGGCCGCCGTCGATCTGGCACGGGATGGCGCCTTCCGCGTCGAACACGCCATCGAGGACGTCGCGGACCGCGCCGCCTTCGTCGGAGAGCAGCAGGTCCTCCATCGTCACGAGTTCGGTGATCGAGAAGCAGTCGTGCACTTCGGTCATGCCGATCTCGCGGCGCGGATCGCGTACGCCGGCCTCGGCGTAGGCACGTCGCGCGGCGATGCGCGCCGTGTGCACGTAGCTGCCGTCCCACTCGTTCGAGTGCATTTCCCAGCCGTTCGAGACCGACACCTGCAGCGCCTTGAACGTGACGAGGTCGCGCTTGCCCAGCGACCGCGCGATCTCGGGCGTGGTGACGATCACGGCCGCCGCGCCGTCCGACACGCCCGCGCAGTCGAACAGGCCGAGCGGCTCGGCGATGATCGGCGCCTTCAGCACCTGCTCTTCGCTCACGGGCGAGCGGAAGTGGGCCTTCGGATTCTTCGCGCCGTTGGCGTGGCTCTTGACCGAGACATGCGCGATCGCGCGCTTGAGCAGGCCGGCATCGACGCCGTACTTGCTGCGGTAGGCGGACGCGAGCTGCGCGAAATTGGCCGGCGCGACCGCGTTCGGATACCACTGCGGGATGTAGGTACCGACCGTGGCGACGGGAAGGCCGCCGTATCCGGTGTCCTTGAGCTTCTCGACGCCGAGTGCCAGCGCGATGTCGCAGGCGCCCGCCGCGACCGCGTAGACAGCGGCACGCACGGCCTCGGTGCCACCGGCGCAGAAGTTCTCGACGCGCGTGATGCCGATGTTCGGCAGGCGCAGCGCGATGCCCAGCGGCGTGCCGCCACGGCCGACGCCGACGTCGTCCATGTGGGTCGAGAACCATGCGGCATCGAGCTGCGACGGTTCGATGCCGGCGTCGGCCATCGCCTCGCCGTAGGCCTCGACCATGAGGTCCTCGGCGCTGGCATCCCAGCGCTCGCCGAACTTGCTGCACCCCATCCCGAGGATGGCGACCTTGTCGCGGATACCGTCAGCCATGGGCCTTCTCCGATGCGGCGGCGGATTCGCGAACCGGCGTCGCCTTCCAGAAATAGCGGACGAAGCCGCGCTTCTCGTCGATGTCCTTGATGCGGAACACCATCTCCATGGCGCTGCCGGACTCGATCTCGCCCTGCGCGAGGTCGGTGAACTCCATGAGGATCCGCCCGCCGCCGTCGAAGTCGATCTGGCCGTAGTGCTGCGGGGGGGCCGGGTAGTAGGAGAGGAACTCGGCCGACCAGCTGAGCACCGTGCCGCGGCGCTCGGCGAGCTTGTGCGGCTGCTGGCTGTCCAGTACCGGTGCGCCCTGCGTGTAGGAGATGCGCGACGGAGGAAAGTGCACGTCTCCCGTCACCGAGCATCGTCCCGCGACGAGGCCGAGGATCGCGCGGCGGTGGCGGTACAACGTGGTCAGCGCGGTCTTCTTGTCCTGCTCGCCGCGCATGCCGCGCTCCATCGGCAGCACGCCCTTGAACGAGAGCATCTTGGAGTAGCTGCGCTCCTCGCAGCCGCGCGCGAGCCAGCCCGCGACGCCGACACGCGGACGATGCGCGGCGATGTGCTCGGTGACGCGGAACACGAGGGCCTGGGCACCGCTGCCGAACTGCGCGAGCAGAATGACCTGGCCGGGCTTGGCGCCGGCGAGCACGTGCGAGAGCAGCAGCAGCCCGTGTGCCACGCCGGTGTCGCCGACCTGCGCCGCGAGGTTGTCCACGATCGCCTCGGCACGGATGCCGCAGCGCTTGGCGAGTTGCGCATCCATCTTCTGGAACGTGGTCGGGAAGATGAAATGGTCGACCTGGTCCGCCTCGATGCCGGCACGCCGCAGCGCGTCGTCGATCACCGGCGGAACCAGCTTGGTGATGCCTTCGTCACGCACCCAGCGTTCTTCCCACTGGTAGTCGACGTCTTCGCCTTCGAGACGGAAGCGGTCGACGAAATCGACGGCGTGAACGGCACCACCGACGTACTCGGCGAGCACGCGCCCGCGTCCGACCAGCAAGGCTGCCGCACCGTCGCCGCCATCGAGTTCGGCCGCGCTCGCGGCGCGCGTGACGCGGTTGTCGGCGGCCAGCACGAGGATGTCACGCTCGTCCGCGGAAGCCTTGGACAAGGCCTCGCCGAGTGCGGACAGTCCGGCGCGCTGCGAGCCCGTCAGGTCGAGTGCCGCGACGTCGCCTTCGAGCGTCAGGGCCTCGACCACGATGCCCGCGTTGAGGCGCTCGGCGAACGGCAGGCTGCCCGAGGCGAGGTAGACGGTACCGACGTGGGCACGATCCTCGTCCGTGCCGAGGCAGTCGCGCGCGGCCGCCACGGCCATCGTGATGCTGTCCTCGTCCCAGTTGGCCAGGCTGCGCGTGCCGCGCGCCTTCGCGCGGAACTGCGGTGCGTACCAGGTGTTGGCTTCGACGATCGCCTGCCGGCTCATGCGCAGGCGCGGCACGTAGCCGCCGAATCCGACGATACCGATCATGCGCGGGTTGCCTCCATCGAAGTGGGATGCCGGGTCGCAGCCGGCCAATGACGGTCGAGAAACCGACCGATGCGCGTGATCGCCTCGCGCGCCTGCGGCAGCGTGTCGGCGAACTGCTGGAAGACATGGAACATCGCGTCGCCGACCTCGAGCTCCACGTCGACACCCGCGTCGCGGGCTTTCGCGGCGAAGTCGCGCGTGTCGTCGAGCACCGTCTCGTGGTCGCCGACCTGCATCAGCAACGGCGGCAGCCCGTGGAGATCGGCACGCAGGGGCGAGGCGCGCGGATCCGCCGGATCGCCGTCGGCACCGAGGTAGTTGCGCGCCATCGCGAGGATCATGCGGCGCTGGTGGATCGGGTCGCTTTCGGCGCGTGTCTCGTAACTCGCACCGCCGGCACCGAGATCGGTCCAGGCGGACAAGGTGACGCCTGCCGCGGGCAGCGCAACACCTTCATCGCGCAGCGCGAGCAGGCAACCCAGCGCGAGCCCGCCACCCGCCGAGTCGCCGGCCAGGGCGATGCGCTCTGCCGCGACACCCTGATCGACCAGCCACAGGTACACGGCGAGTGCATCGTGCAACGGGGCGGGAAAACGGTGTTCGGGCGCGAGCCGGTAGTCGACGCCGAGCACGCGGCACGAGGCCGCGGCGGACAACCGCGCCATGAGGTCGCGATGCGAGCGCACCGAGCCGACCTGGAATCCACCGCCGTGGAAGTACACGAGCGTGCGCGATGCGTCGACGTCATCCGCGACGATCCATGTCGCGGTCACGCCCCCCGCCGATACCTCCTGCACGCGGGCCGGCACGGCATCGGACCAGAACAAGGCATCCCAGTCGGCCCGCATCTGCTGGACCGTCGTTTCGCGTGTCCAGCGCGAATAAGTGGCACGGACACGATCGATGCACGCCTGCACGTCGGCGGATGTTCCGGCCGCCGTCATGCGCCGCACCCCATGCCGCCCGAGACGCCGAGCACTTCGCCGGTGACGAAGCCGGCATCGTCCGAGGCCAGGAAGCTCACCGCGGCAGCCACTTCGTCGGGCGTGCCGAGGCGATGCATCAAGGTTGCGGCCTTCATCGCATCGAGCAGCTTGTCGCCGCCATGCTCGACGGCCTTGCGCAGCAGCGGCGTATCCACCGGGCCCGGCGCGATCACGTTGGCGGTGATGCCCTTGCGCCCGTTCTCGCGCGCGATCGATCGCGTGAACGCGATGACGCCGCCTTTCGCGGCGGCGTAGACGGCACCGCCACGCGAACCGAGTCGCCCGGCTTCCGAAGACACGTTGACGATGCGGCCGTATCCCTTCGCCTGCATGGCGGGCAGCGCGGCATGCGTGGTGGCGAACACCGCCTCGAGGTTCACCGCGAGGAGATGGCGCCATTCGGCGACCGAGGTCTTCGTGAAGAAGGCGTGCTGGTCGATGCCGGCGTTGTTGACGAGGATGTCGAACGGGCCGTTGTCGAGCACGACCTTCTGGACGATGTCGAGATGGGTGACGTCGAGCTGGACGGCGCGTGCGCCGGTATCGCGCACGACGTCCTGTGCGGACGCCATGTCCTGGGCCGACAGCACCACGTCGGCACCGAGCGCGGCGAGCCTGCGCACGATGGCCGCGCCGATGCCCTTGCCTCCTCCCGTGACGAAGGCACGCCGACCTGCGAGCGATGGTGATGCGTGCATGTGCTCAGCGTCCCGTGAACGATGCGGGCCGGCGTGCGATCACGGCGGCCAAGCCTTCGAGGACGTCGGCGCTCGCGGCCAGCTCGGCGACGGTGCGGCTCTCCTCGGGCATCGCGGCATCGACACCGAGCGCGAGCCCGCTCCACAGCAAGCGCTTGGTGGCCGCGAGCGCCAGCGGCGCGCCGCGCGCGATCTCGCGTGCCAGCTCGAGGGCCGCGCCATCGAGCTCGGCGTCGGGCACCACGCGATTGATGAGCCCGATGTCCTTGGCCTGCGTGGCGTCGATGACCGGGTTGGTCAGCAGGATCTCGGTGGCGCGACGCATGCCGACCAGCCGCGCCAGCGTCACCGACACGCCTGCGTCGGGCGCCATGCCCACGCGCGTGGCACCCGCGAGGAACTTCGACGATTGCCCCGCGACCACGAGATCGCTCGAGCACACCAGTCCCATGCCGCCTCCACCCGCAGCGAATCCCTGCACGGCGGCGACAACCGGGACATTGAGATGGATCAGCGCGCCGGCCGCGACCTGCAGCCAGGCCGTGGCCTCGCGCAGGTGCAGCGACAGCGCGTCGCCCTTGGCGAGGAACGCATGCACGTCGCCGCCGGCGCAGAAGTTCTTTCCCGCGCCAGTGAGCAGCACGACCCGCACGCGCGCGTCGCCGTGGCAGAGCATCAGGGCATCGTGCAGCACGCGCAGCAGATCGACATCGAGGCTGTTCGAGGCGTCGGGTCGGTTCAGGCGCAGGTGCGCGATGCCGTCGGCGTCGCGGGCCAGCAGCACCGGGCCTTCGGACAGCAGCTGCACCGTGCCTTGCATCGTCGAATCCGTCATCGTCGTGACTCCGCGTCAGATCAGGAACGACAGCGTGTAGAGCGCGCTGGCGTTGTTCACGAGCATCACCTTCTTGCGCGCCATCTTCAGGCCGCCGTCGGACTGGCGACGCAGCAGGTATTCGTTGCGCGACGGCCACAAGGTCTCGCCACGCAGGTTCACCTCGAACACGAAGGTGTTGCAGGCGACGCGGATCTCCGCGCCGTCCACGGCGAGGATCTCGATGTTCGAGACGATGCGGCGGAGACCGGAACGCGGGGTCTGGCTATGGCGCTTGCCGGTGTGCAGCTGACGGATGCGCAGCGCGATGCGCGAGCGGTTGTCGTAGACGATCGACATCTGCCGCTCGGGGTCGATGTCGTCGCCGTTCGCCGGGATCCAGTAGATGGCGTCGTCCGTCCACAGGGCTTCCCACGCGTCGTACTCGTGCTCGTCCTGCAGACGCGCCTCGCGGACGAGGAAACGGGTGGCCTCGCGCAGCAGCACGTCGTCGTCGACGGACTGCGCGACGTGGTCGAACGAGGCCCGCTCGGTCGCGGCGGCCATCAGACCGCTTCCATCTGGCTGCGGTAGAACGCCCACATGCCGCGCGACGGCACTTCGTCGGTGGCGTCGCCGACGAGGAAGCCGTCCTCGTCGATGCGCTCGCGATGCTGGCCGCGGCCGAGGAACACCCACTCGGGATTGCGCGCCTGCACGCCGCGCTGGTTGCGCTCGTACATCTCCGAGTCGTCGGCGAGCAGGAAGCCGGCCGGACCGACCGAGCCCATCGTCTGCTGGCGCATGCGCCGGTTGAGGTCCGGCGCACCCTTGAACTGCAGCGCGGTCACATGCTGGACCGTCTCGTCCACGGCGACCGCCTGCAGCACGAAGAGCTGGATCTCCGCGATGAAGAGGTTCGGGAAGATCATCGTGTGCGGCGTGCCGTCGATCATGATCTCGCGCGCCTTCTCCTCACCGTAGGCGGTCTTCATCGACGCGACGTAGTCGGGCAGGCGCTCCGCGGTCGTGCCGAACCAGCTCAGCAGCTCGCCGCGCTTGCGGAACTCGGGGCGCAGGTCGTTCTCGGAATGACCGTTGCCGAGGTAGCGCGTGAGCGCACTCGACTCCCCCGCGTAGAGATCGCCGATCTTGCTGTCGGCGATGCTGAAGATCGACGCGTGCACGAACTGCGGGTGGTAGCCGTCGGTCTCGTTCTCGAGCAGGAACTTCCAGTTGGCCTTGGCCTTGTGCTTGAGGAAGCCCGCGGTGATCTCGATCTCGCCCTCGGGCGAGTTGCGCACGAGCCGGTCGATGGCTTCGGCCGCACCGCCCAGGTGCTCCTCGAGCGTCGGACCTTCGGTCGCGAACGAACCGAACACGAAGCCCTTGTAGATCGCGACGCGCGCAACGCGTCCCAGTCCGAGCTTCGAGCGGTCGGCGCCTTCGTAGCCGGACGGGAACGGATAGCCACGCAACTCGCCGCTGTTGGCGAAGGTCCAGCCGTGGTACGGGCACGTGAACGTGCGCGCATTGCCCTTCTCGAACAGGCACACCTCGTTGCCGCGATGCGTGCAGCGGTTGAGCAGCAGATGGATCTCGCCCGAACGGTCGCGCGTCATGATCACGGGCTGCGGACCGATCGACTTCTTGACGTAGTCGTTGGCCTCGGGGACTTCGCTGACGTGCCCGACGTACACCCAGGTGCGGTACCAGATCCGCTCGAGCTCGAGCTGGAAGATCGCGGGGTCGGTGTAGACGGAACCGTGCACGTGCTGCGCACGGATCAGCGATTTCCAGTCCGGCGCGACCGGGTCGGTCCTGAGGGTGCCGGGTGTCGCCACATCTGCTGCCATATCGGGTTCCTTGCGAGACGCGGGGCGTGTTGCGATGACCGCCCCGCACGGCGGGTGCCTACCCGATCAATAGTAGACCGTCCGGTCGGTCTTTTACAACACGGATCATGGTCGACTATTTAATTGTCCGTCTGGACGGTTTATTATTCAGGAGCGCACTGTCACGCAGTCCAGCGACCGTCGCCCAGACGCTGCGCCGAACCCAAACCCGAGGAGTCCGCGATGCCCCAGGTCACCTACATCGAAAGCGATGGCACACGTCATGACGTCGTCGTCGACGCTGGCCAGACGCTCATGCAGGCGGCACTGGACAATGTCGTGCCGGGCATCCTCGGCGACTGCGGCGGCGTCTGCAGTTGCGCGACCTGCCATGTCTTCATCGACGCCGCCTGGAGCGATCGCCTGCCGCCGCGCAGCGCCGACGAAGGCTTCCTGCTCGAGGGCGTTCCGGACGTACGCGACGAGAGCCGCCTCAGCTGCCAGGTCCGCATGCGCGACGACCTCGACGGCCTCGTCGTGCTGCTGCCTGCGGAACAGTACTGACGCACGCCCGCATCGCCGAGGGCGAGACCGCAACGCGACCGGCCATCATCACCTCGCCGTGTCGACCCGCATGCTGCGTCGGTCGACACGACGAACGACCGTCAGCCTCCGGAACCGGATGCCTGCTGCTTCCCCCTGGCCATCACGGCACGACGCCGCTCGGCGAATCCCGCGACATCGAACGCCCTCACCGACGCCTTGCTGAGCTCCGACTCGATCGCGAGTCCTTCACCGAGCGTGCCGTGCAGGCCATGACGCATGGCCGCCCGGATCCCGCGCAGCGTGGCGGGATCGCAGTCGAGCATGTCACGCGCGATGGCACGGCAGCGCGGCAACAGCGCATCGGGCTCGACGACATCGAGGACGAGCCCCCAGGACTTCGCGGTCTCCGCATCGAGGTAGTTGCCGGTGAAGCTCAGGTAGCGCGCCCGCGCCAGTCCTATGAGCGGCACGAGGTACTGCGTGAGACCCCACGCGGACACCACGCCGACGCGGGCATGCGTGTCGGCGAAGCGCGCGTTCGTCGACGCCACGATCAGGTCGCAGTTGACCGCGAGTTCGAAGCCGCCGGTCACCGCGAATCCGTTGACGGCGGCGATGCTCGGCTTGCTCAGGTCGGCGAAGGCCTTCATCACTTCGCTGTCGGTACCGACCTCGTCCTCACGCAGCGGTGCATGGTCGAACTCCTCGAGATCCGCACCGACCGAGAACGCCTTGCCGCCCGCGCCGGTGATGATGACCACCCCGACGTCGTCGTCGGCCTCGACGTCGCGCAAGGCCAATCCCAGCCGTTCCCGCAGGCGCCGCGACAGCGCGTTGAGTTGCGTGGGCCGATTCAGCGTCAGTGTCGCGATGCCCGCCTCCACCGTCACCGTCAGTTCGTCACCTTCCCAGCCGTAAAGCCCCATCTCGTGCATCCTGTTCCGCGGCCGCCGGCAGTGGCGTCGTCGAGTCCTATATTAGACTGACCGGTCGGTTTATGAAATACTGAGATCGAGCACACCACGAGAGGGCAGCGCGTACATGAAAGTCCTGCTGGTCTACTGCCATCCGGAAGCGAACTCGTTCGGTGCGGCGCTGCGGGACCGCGGTGTCGAGGCGCTTCGCGCCGAAGGGCATGACGTCGTCGTCTCGGACCTGTACGCGATGGGCTTCTCACCCGTGGCGAGCGCGTCCGACTTCCTCGATCGCCGGCTTCCCGATCGGCTCCAGTACGATCGCGAACAGAAGCATGCGATGGCGACGCAGGGCTTCACGTCCGACATCTCGGCCGAGATCGAGAAGCTGCAGTGGTGCGACACGCTGGTCCTGCAGTTTCCGCTGTGGTGGTTCTCCCTGCCGGCGATGCTCAAGGGATGGGTCGATCGATGCTTCGCCAACGGCCTCGCCTACGGTGGCGGGCGACGGATGGACGAAGGCGGCCTGCGCGGCCGTCGTGCCATGCTCGCCTTCACCACGGCATGCCTGCCCGACATGGCCGCGCCCGACGGCGTGCTCGGCGACATGCAGGTCACGCTCTGGCACCTGCACAGCGGCACCCTCGCTTACTCGGGCTTCGAGGTGCTTCCGCCGTTCATCGCGTGGTCGTCCAGCCACGTGGACGACGCGCGACGACAGACCTACCTCGACGCCTACGCGGCGCAGCTCTGCGCGATGGAGCAGACGGATCCGCTGTTCTTCCATCCGCTGGCGCATTTCCAGGACTGGCGCCTGCGCCCCGAGATCGCGCCGCGCACGGTCGGCCAGCGCCGGATGCCCGAGGCGTGACACATCCCGTCGCGCCGTGGTCGGATCTGGACGAGGTGCTAGGCCTCGAGATCGTCGCGCCGGGCCACTATCGCTCCACGCGTGCGCACGGCAACGCGAACGGGCGCGTCTTCGGCGGCCAGTTGATCGGCCAGATCGCCGCAGCAGGCCAGGCTCATGCACCTGCCGATCGCCCGATCGGCATGCTGCAGATGACCTTCCTGCGCGGTGCGCGCGTCGGCGAACCGATCGACTACCACGTCGAGACCGTACAGCATGGCAAGCGCGTCGCGACGGTCCATGTCAGCGGCGTGCAGGCAGGCACGGGAGTCGTGGCGGGGCATGTCAGCTTCCAGCAGCCGCAGACCTTCGACCAATGGCAGGCCATGGCCCCCGCGCTGCGTCCCGCCCCCGAAGAGCTGCCCGACGGCATGGACCACGAACCCGCCCATGGCGCGCGACTGCACGCGGCCGGCTTCGGCGGTTTTCTCGGTGGCGACACGATCCAGTTCCGCTTCGTCGATCCGGATCATGCCCTGCAGCCGCTGGAGCCCGGGACCGACTTCCGCCTGTGGATCCGCGTGGCGACCGCGCTCCCGGACGATCGCCGCGTGCACGATGCCGCCCTCGCCTACCTGTCGGACTGGTGGTTCGCCTACGCGAGCCTCGGGCCGTGCATCACGGCACATCCCGGGCGCGGCCTCTACGTCGCCAGCCTCAACCACACGATGTGGTTCCATGCACCGTGCCGCGCAGACGAGTGGCTCCTCTACTCCATGCGCTCGCTGCACATCGGTGGTGGGCGCGGACTGAATTTCGGCCAGGTCCATCGACGCGACGGCGTACTCGTGGCCACGACCACGCAGGAATGCCTGCAGGCTCCGCGCGAGAGCGCAGGCTGACGAGGCGCGCGCGGGCGCCGTCGCCTACTGCAGCAAGGCCTTGAGCGGCTTCTCGGGATCCGTCAGGTCCGCCACGTCGGCGACGATGCGGCGTGCCACGAGGTTCTTCGCGACGATGAAATCCTGCGGCCGGTTGACCGCGTCCGCCGAGATCACGACACCGTCCTTGAGGTAGAACGCGATGAAGGCCTCGTCCTGCATGCTGCCGCGCACTGCCAGTGCGTCGTAGCCGTCCGAAAGGCCGACCATCTGCAGCTTCAGGTCGAACTGGTCCGACCAGAACCACGGCACGGCCGCGTGCTCGGCCTCCTTGCCGCAGATGTTGGCCGCGGCGACGCGCGCCTGCTCGGTCGCGTTGGGCACCGACTCCACGCGCAGCAGGCGGCCGTCGTAGAAGCGGTTGCGATGCACGGTGCAGTCGCCGATGGCGAAGATCGCGGAATCCGACGTGCGCGTGGCGGCGTCCACCACGATGGCGCCGTTCTCGGCCTGCAGTCCGCACTGCAGCGCGAGTTCGATGTCGGGAACGAGTCCGAGACCGGCGATCACGAGGTCGGCCTCGATGCGGCGACCGTCGACGAGTTCCACCGACGCCACGCGCGGCGTGCCATGCAGCGCGCGCACACCGCTGCCGGTGAGCACCTGTACGCCGCGGCCTCGATGCGCCTGCTCGTAGAACGCGGACAGCTCGGGTGCCGCCACGCGCGAGAGCACGCGCGGCTGCGACTCGATCACGGTCACCGAAAGTCCCTTCTTGACGCCCGCAGAAGCCGCCTCGAGACCGATGTAGCCGCCGCCGATGACGACCAGCCGTCGGTCCGGCTCGAAGTCCGCGCGCAACCGCTCGACGTCGGCGATCGTGCGGATGGTGTGGACGCCTTCCGCAGCGCTTCCGGGCACGTCGAGGCGCCGTGCGCGCCCGCCCGTCGCCAGCACGAGATGCGCATACGGCAGGTCCGTGCCGTCGCTCAGATGCGCCACGCGACGCGACCGGTCGATGCCGGTCACGCGCGTGTTCCAGCGGCAGTCGATGCCGAGCCGCGCATAGGCCTCGGCGGACTTGAGCAGCAGGCTTTCCGGTGCCGAGCCGTCGAGCAGGAAGGTCTTCGACAACGGCGGTCGACGATACGGCGCATGCGGCTCGTCGCCGACCAGCGTGATCGATCCCGCGTAGCCATGTTGCCGCAATGCGGCGACGGCCTCTCCACCGCCCTGGCCTGCGCCGACGACGACGACGCCGGGAGGAATGCTCGTTGCGCTCATCTCATGTCTCCAGGTGTCGCCGTGCGATCGACAAGGTCAGGTCGTGCTTGGAGATCACGTCACCCGACCCGACGACCGTGGCCTTTCCAGTAGGCCTCGCGGAGCTCGAACTTCTGCAGCTTGCCCGCACCCGACAACGGCAGGCTCTCGCGGAACTCGACGCTGACCGGACACTTGTAGCCCGCGATCAGCGTCTTGCAGTGCGCACGCAGCTCCTCGGGCGTGGACTGCTGCCCGGGACGCAGCACCACGACCGCGTGGACGGCTTCGCCCCACTTCTCGCTCGGGATGCCGATGACGGCGGACGCGGAGACGGCGGGATGCTGGCTCAGCGCACTCTCCACCTCCGACGAGTACACGTTCTCGCCGCCGGACACGATCATGTCCTTCACGCGGTCGACGATGAACAGGTAACCCTCGTCGTCGATGTAGCCCGCGTCACCGGAGTAGAGCCAGCCGTCGCGCAGCGCGGCTGCGGTTTCCTTGGGGCGGTTCCAGTAGCCCTGCATGAGGCCCGTGCCCCGCGACACGATCTCGCCCACCTCTCCCGCTGGCAACGGCTCGCCATACGGATCGACCACGCGCATTTCCATGCCCCAGATCGCCTTGCCGGCCGAGCGGAGGCGATCGGGCGTGCGTCCCTCGGGCGTATGGCAGAAGGCCGGCAACACCGTGTACGGCCCGCTGGTCTCGGTCATGCCGTAGCCCTGGTAGAACTGCACGTTCGGCAGCGCACGCAACGCGCGCTCGAGCAGGCCTTCGCTGATCGGCGATGCCCCGTAGAGCATGCGCTGCATGCTGCTGAGATCGAACTCGTGCATGCGCGGGTGGTCGACCACGCGCTGGATCATCGTGGGCACCAGCAGCGTGAAGCTCGCGCGCTCCTTCTGGATGGTTTCCAGGACCTCGAGCGGCTCGAACGCGGGAATCACCGCGATGCGGCTCGCGCGCAGGAATGCGCGCAGCACGATGCACATGCCCGCCTGGTGGAAGATCGGCGCAGCCGCGAGCACGACCTCGTCGTCCGGGAAGTTGAGGTCCAGCAGGTAGCCGAGCGCGTTGCTCAGCAGGCTGGTGTGGGTGAGCATCACGCCCTTCGGGAAACCCGTGGTGCCGCCCGTGTAGAAGACGCCGGCAAGGTCGTCGTTCTTGCGGCCCACATCCGGCAGCGGCTCGTGGGTCGCCAGCAGCTCCTCGTAGTGCGGCAGGCCGTGCGCGTCGTCGCCTTCACCCGCGAAGATCAGCGTGCGCAGCGACGTCGAACGCGCACGCAGGTCGTCCGCGAGGTGCACGAAGTTCTCGTCGACCAGGAGGATCCCGGTGTCGCAGTCGTCGAGCGAGTACGCGATCTCCGCGGCGCTCCAGCGCGTGTTGATCGGATTGAGCGAGCCGCCGCCCCACCACACCCCCATCATGTACTCGAGGTAGCGGTCGGAGTTGAGCGCGAGCATGCCGACGCGGTCGCCGGGTCGCATGCCGGCCGCCTGCAGCGCGGACGCGAGGCGCGCCACGCGATCGACGAACTCGGACCAGGTCCGACGTCGGCCACGGAAATGGCAGGCCTCGCCCTGCGGCTTCTGCTGCTTGAGCCTGTGCAAGGCCTGGGTCAATTGAAACGACATGTGGAGCTCCCGCTATGTCCTGCGTGATGATCGATTCGGAGCCGGTGTGGGCTGGCTTGGCCGCAACGCCCCCGTTGCTGCTCGACCGCCTGCTGGAATGCCGATGCGCCATCGCAACGGCATTCCCCGACCCCCAGGACATGCGTGCATGATGCCTGCGATGCGGGCAGGCCTCCAACACGCATGTCCGACTGGACGGTCTTTCAAATGGGCCGAAAGTCCCGGATGTGCTAGCGCACGCCGCTGCCGGCCATCTCTTCCTGCGTGAAGTAGCCGGCCGGGTGGCTGTCGCGGTAGAGGACCTTCGACGCATCGCTCGAGAGCAGGAAGTACATGCTCCACGTCGACGCGTTGAGGTCGTGGTACATCGACGACCAGCCCGAGAACGGCGTTTCCTTGTCGTAGCTCTGGATCGTCATGAGCAGCGGCACGCGCCACAGCTCGCCGCGGCTGTCGTACGACTCGGCCGCCGAGACCGACCAGCTGTCCTCGTCGACGTAGTAGCGGCGCTTGCTGTAGACGTGGCGCTTGCCCGGTTTCAGCGTGGCTTCCACCACCCACACGCGGTGGAGCTCCCAGCGCAACGCATCCGGATTCGCGTGATGCGTCGTGAGCATCTTCTCCTTCGGTGTCCAGAAGATGGCGCGGTAGTTGTTGTACGGGATCAGCATCTCGCGCTTGCCCACGAGCTTCCAGTCGAAGCGGTCGAGCGAGCCGAGCTGGTTGTCGTCGTACGTGGTCATGCCCGCGGAGGTCGGGTTCGGCGTGTCGTGCCCGACATCGGGCGCCATGCGCACGCGGCGCTGTCCGGGCAGGTACGACCAGGCCTTGCGACCGATCGTCAGGTCGTTGGCCGGATCCTTGAGCAGCAGCATCTCGCCGGCGCGGCGCGTCGGCATCTTGTAGTCCACGCGGAACATCGAGAAGAAGTTGTCGCGATCGAACAGGCTCTTCGCGTCGGGATCCCAGAACACGTTGTGGAAGTACTGGTCCAGCGCCGAGGACAGCACCGCACGTCCGTTGGTGCCGACGTTGTACGACTCCGAGTTGATCACCGAGAGGTACTTGCCGAGCGGACGGGTCTTGTGGTTCCACATGACCTCCATGCCGTTCTTCGGGATCGGGAACGGCACGCAGTTGAACGCACCGGTGATGCCCGAACCCACGTCGTCGGTGAGCTTGGCGTTGATCGCACAGCCCTTCATCGCATCGAGCGCAGCCTGCGGGTACGCGATCGTGCGATGGGTCGGATACACGTCGATGCGGAACGTGTCGTACTTCTTCAGCAGCGCCTTGCTGCCTTCGGTCAGCACCGCATCGTGTTCCGCCATGTTCGCGGCCGTGATGCTGTGCAGCGGTTTCTCGTCGGCGAACGGGTCGACGTATTTGCCGCTGCCGGGCGTGTAGCCCTGCACGGGTTTGGTGAGGCCGCCGTCGTACGCGGGAATACGGCCGTCGGCACTGGCGCCACGCTCGGCACCGAACAGGGTCAGCGTCGTGCCGAGCTGGTCGGCTTCGGACGGGGGCACCGCGGCCAGGACCGCATCCTGCGACACGAGGGCGAGGCCCGCGAGAATCAATCGTTTCATGGTCGTGATCCTTGCGATATCAGAAGGTGGTCTTGAAGGTCAGGCTGACATTGCCGCGATCACGCAGCAGCGAATTGGTGCCGTTGTAGACGCGTGCTCCCGCGGCGTTGATCGCCTCGCGCCCGAAGTAGTCGGTGTAGCGCAGGTCGAAGCGGTAGCGGCTATGCACGTCGACACCGGCGCCGATCGCGACACTGCCTGCGTCCTCGTTGCCGCCCGAGGTCACCGCGGCATTGCCGTGCACGCCGTACGACACGCTCACGGGGATGAAGAGGTCGACGCCGTTGGCCACCTGGTAGTAGGTCGGTGCGACGTTCAGGGCGAGGCCGACGTAGTTGCGCGTCGGCTTGTCGATGCCGCCGACGTAGCTGTCACGCCCGCGATAGAGCGCCTCGTTGAGCGTGACCTTCTGGACGCGGCTGAACGTGAGTTCCGCCGACCAGTTCAAGGCGTCCCAGAGTGCGTTGCCCGGTCGGGCGGCAGCGACGTTGACGAGCGCGTGCCAGGTGTTGCCGCGGGCTCCCGGGACATCGCCGCGATCGGGGATCACGCTGAGTGCGGCCGTGTCGCTGACCAGCGGCATGTTGCGGCGATACGAGAGTTCCGCACCGACGCTGAGGCCGCTGATCTGCTGGCCGAGGCTCACGCCGAAGAGATCGATGTCGTCGCCGTAGGCGAGGTGGTAGGTGCGGGTCGGCAGGTACAGGAAGGGCTGCGGGAGCTTGTCGGCGAAGTTGCGGTAGTAGAAGCCGAGCGTGCCGTTGCCGAGCCACGTCGGTGCCCAACGCGCCGACAGGCCCCACTCCCCACGATCCTTCGGCGTGAGGTCGTCACCGCGCAGGAAGCGCGCGCCGCCCGCCGCGATGAGGCTCTCTCCACCCTCGTGCAGCACGTCGCTGGTGCCGAGGAACGTTCCTGCTTCCGGAATGCGGAAGCGCTCCCAGTCGAGGAAGTATTGCGCTGCCACGGACAGCGTGTCGCTTGGTCGCCATTGCGCCGAGAACTGGTTGAGCGGCCGGAACAGTTCCTTGGCCTCGGTGCCCGGAATGGCCGCCGACTTGGCCAGATCCAGTCCGCTCTGCGCGTAGGTGATGCCGTGGATCACGCCGTTGCCGAGCAGGCTCTCGCCCCAGTACACGACATGGCGCCCGAGGCGCAGGTCGGCCGCCGTGCTGCCCAGCTGCACGCGCGTGAACGCGAACGCATCGAGCAGTTCGCCGGAAGGACCGCGATACAGGCGCTTCGCCTGAGGGGAAAGGCCGATGCCCGGCCCGTCGACGGTCATGTGGTTGGACGTCGCGATCGAACGGTTGTCCAGCGACCCGTCGTAGCCGCGGTCGTACCAGCCGGCTGCGCTGACGCGGAAGCCGTGGTAACGCTTGTAGCTGAAGTCCATCTCCGAGAGCAGGTCGAGTCGAGCCGAGACCATGCCCTTGTCGAAGTTGCGGTTGCCGTCGTCGGCATTCACCTGCTGCAGGAGCTTCTTGTCCTGGCTCTCCACACGCTGCACGTAGTTCAGGCGTACGGTGTTGTCCCAGCGCAGCTTGACGTCGGGATTGTCGGTTTCGATGTTGAACGCATGGGCCGTGCCCATCGATCCCGCGCCGAGCAGCAGCGCCGCCGCGATCCGCTTCATCGGCATCCTGCCCAGGGCACGCTGTCCTACCGAAAGCTTCTTCACGATTGAACCCTCCATTCATCGTTGTTGTTTTCTTCCTCCACGCCGGATGGCATCGGAGGAGCGACGTGCCGGCGCATGCGCGGCTGCCTTGCGATCGCGATCAGGCGGTCAGTCGATGGCGGTCCTCCCCTCTCGGGACCGATCGCCCTTCCCCTCGTGATCGGCGCCGTGTGCGGACAGGCGCGCCATGTGCCTGTCGGCGAGCAGGAATCGGGACAGTGCCGGGATCAGGATCAGTGCACCGACCATGTTCCAGAGGAACATGAAGGCGAGCAGGATCCCCATGTCGGCCTGGAACTTGATCGGCGACCACGCCCAGGTGATGACACTCACGGACAAGGTGACGCCGACGATCGCGACGACTTTGCCGGTGAATCCGAGGGCCGTGCGGTAAGCGTCCGCGAGGCTCGCGCCCTCGCGCTGTGCGGCGAGCTGCACGCTGAGCAGGTAGAGCGCGTAATCGACGCCGATGCCGACACCGAGTGCGATGACCGGCAGCGTGGCCACTTTCACGCCGATACCGAGCGCGACCATCAAGGCCTCGCACAGCAGCGACGTCAGCGCGAGCGGCACGACGGCGACAACGACGGCACGCCAGCTCCGGAACGTGACGAAGCACAGCAACGCGACCGCGATGTAGACGTAGGCCTGCATCTGCAGCCAGGCCTTGCGCACGACTTGGTTGGTCGCGGCCTCGATGCCTGCGTTGCCTGCCGCGAGCAGGAACTGCAGGTCGTCGCTACCGTAGCGCGCGGCGAAGGACTCCACGGTCGCGCTGACGCGGTCGAGCGTCTCCGCACGATGGTCGGCGAGGTAGGCGACGACCGGCATCACCGAGCAGTCGACGTTGAAGAGGTCCTGGTTGTTGACGCTGGCCGCCTGCGCGCCGTAGTTGATGACGTCCTGGTTGCGGCTCAGCGTGAGCCACTTCGGATTGCCCTCGTAGCTGCCCGAGGTGATCTGGCGCACCGCGGCGACGAGCGACTGCGTCGACTGCACGCCGGGCAGCTGCTCGAGCTCCCAGGCGAGCCGATCCGCCGCATCGAGCACGTCGTAGCGCATGCAGCTGTCGGGCGGCGTCCTGATGATCACCGCGAACTGGTCGCTGGACAGCGAGTAGTGGCTCACGACGTAGGCGTTGTCGCGGTTGTAACGCGAGTCCGCACGCAACTCGGGAGCGCCGACATCCAGATCGCCGATGCTCAGGTGCATGCTCCCGACGACGCCCACCACGCCGAGCAGCGCAGCGGCGACGAGTGCGGATATGGCCCAGCGCTTCTGCGTGAACTTCGCCATGGGCGCGAGCAGGCCGAGGAAGCTCCAGCGCGCGACCGGCGCGGTCTGCTCGCTCAGGCTCCGCGCGGCCGCCGATGCACTCACGCCCGTGTAGGACAGCAGGATCGGCAACAGGATGAGGTTCGTGAAGATCAGCACGCCGACGCCGATGCTCGCCGCGACGGCGAGGTCGCGGATCACCGGGATGTCGAACAGCATCAGCACGGCGAAGCCGACGACGTCGGCAAGCAACGCAGTAAGGCCGGCGAGGAAGAGACGACGGAACGTCATGCGCGCAGCGACGAGGCGATGCACGCCGCGCGCGATGTCCTGCATGATGCCGTTCATCTTCTGCGCGCCGTGCGAGACGCCGATCGCGAACACCAGGAACGGCACGAGGATCGAGAACGGATCGAGGCGGAAACCGAGCAGCGCGACCAGTCCCAGCTGCCACAGCACCGCGACGAGCGAGCATGCGACCACGAGCAGCGTGCTGATCCTGCATCGCGTGTACAGGTAGATGATCAGGCTCACGATGACCGTGGCCATCGCGAAGAACAGCATCACCTGCCACAGCCCCGCGACGAGTTCGCCGATGATCTGCGCGAATCCGACGATGTGGATCTGCACCTTCCCGGTCGCCTCGAAGGTGTCGCGGATGTCGGCGATGCGCCTGGACAGTTCGGCGTAGTCGAGCGCCTCACCCGTGGAAGGATCGCGATCGAGCAGCGGCACCACGATGCTCGAGGAGCGCTGGTCGTTGGCGACGAGCACGCCCGTGATGCCGGCCCGGTCGATGTTCCTGCGCAGCTCCTGCAGGCCTTCTTCCGAACCGTCGTAGGTCGCGGGCATCACGGGCCCACCGCGGAAGCCTTCCTCGGTGACCTCCGTCCAGCGCACCGACGGGGTCCACAGCGACTTCATCCACGGGCGGTCCACGCCCGGCACGACGAACAGCGCATCGTTGATCTGGCGCAGCTGTTCGAGATAGTCGGCGTCGAAGACGTCGCCGTGCGGGTTGGCGACGACCACGCGCAGCGTGCTGCCGAGGCCGCTCAGTTCGCTGCTGTTCTCGACGTAGTTGAGGATGTAGGGATGCGTCTGCGGCAGCATCTTCTCGTAGCTGGCGCTCAACCGCAGTCGGTCGACCACGGCCCACAGCATCGCCATCGTGACGAGGCCGCAGATCAGCAGCACCCAGCCACGCCGGTTGAAGATGAAGCGCTCCACCACGCCACCCGAGTGGGGATCGAACACGCCGTCGTCGTTCCGCACGCCAGGCACGGCCATGTTCACGGCTCCCCGCTGGCGGTCGTGTGTACGACCTGTACGCCGCGCACGCCGGCCACGACGACGGAGGCGTCGTCCACCACCGCGATGGCCGCGTACGGCGAGGCCGGCTCGAGCGGGAGCGCCTCGAAGCGGGTGCCGCCGTCACGCGAGCGGAAGACCTGCCCCGCGAGCCCCGTCAGCAGGAGATCGCCTCGTGGCGTCGATCCCGCCGCCGTGAGCGCGACGCTGCTGTCGAGTTCGGCGCGCTGCCATGTCGCGCCGTCGTCGCGACTGCTCCAGGCATTGCCGCGCAGCCCGTAGACAAGCAGGAAATCAGGCGCTCCGAGCAGGCCGAACCATGAACCCTGGTAGGGACTCTCGAGCTTCTCGAACCGGTCCGCTCCGGTGCGCGCGAGGATGAGCCCCTGTTCGCCGACGACGACGATGCGGCCGAACGCTTCGGACACGGCGTACAGGTGCAGCGCTCCGGGGTTGTCGACCTGTTCGGAGATCGACTGCCAGTGCACCCCACCGTCCTGCGTGGCGAGCACGAGGTTGTTCGCGCCGACGATGTAGCCGGTGCGTCCGTCGACGAAGTGCACGTCGAGCAGGGACTGGTCGGCGCCTTGTTCCGCCATGCGCGCGATGTCGCGCGCGGCTTCCGCGAGCCCACGGGATTCGAGGCTCGATGCATGCGCGGCGAGAAGGTCGGCGAGCCGTCGTCCGTCCATCTGCAGCGACCACGATGCCCCGCCGTCCGTGGTGTGCAGCACGACGCCGTCATGGCCCACGGCCCATCCTGTGTTCGCATCGGCGAAGTGCAGTGCGGTCAGGTCGGAGCTGACCGGCACGACGGCCTGCGACCAGCCCTTGCCGCCATCATCCGACCACAGCACATGGCCACGCTGACCCGCCGCGACGATGCGCGAACCGTTGTTGACGACCGACGTCAGCAGCCCGCTGCGCGACTTGTCGGACATCTTCGCAGGGACGTCGAGGCGATCGGCCATGGCCTCGGCATGCGCCGTGGATGTCACGTGCATTGCGGCCAGCATGAACAGGAATGCGCCGGCCACGCGCGTGAACGCGAGGGGCACACGGAAACGTGGCGCAAGCAGGCCGATGGCGACGATGGCTCGTCTCCTCATGGAACAAAGTCCTTCCGCAAAGAGGTCTGGCACTCGTGGATGCGTGCCCTGTGGGCACGGTGCGATCCGGTGCAGGACCGGTCGTACGGGGTCCACCCTAAATAAGACCGTCCGGTCAGTCAATTAAATATTGGCGACGAAGCGTACGGCTTCGCGGCGTTGTCGCGCCGCATCATCCGACGGCGTGCCTTCCTGCCTGCGGCGACCACGCGGGCGTCGCGAAGTTCCGCATCGGCCATGTCGTCCAGCCCGTTCCCGGAAGCCTCTTGTTTTACAGACCGGATGGACGGTTTATTGCGAAGCATTCACGCTCGCCGACCGCTCCCGGCACGGCATGCGGCCGACCGGGCGCATGCCGTCGCGCCCCTCACGATCGACTCGGCGACCGCAGAATGCTGCTATGCACGATCGATGGGCGGTCGGCCGGCGCGAGCAAACACCGACTGGATGCAGACGTCACGTGGGCGGGAACGGTCACCGCCCCGAGCCGTGACACGTCGTGTTCCGCGCGACGGCTACCCGAAACCGTGGAATGTCGCGTAGGACGCCAGTTCGGCGCGCGTCGCACGAAACGCGTCGAGCGGATGATCGGGGTCGGGGTATCCGACGGCGAGGGCCGCGAACAGCATGCGTTCGGGCGGCAGGCCGAGGAACGTCGAGACCGTCCGCGGATACACGGACCAGCACTCCTGCGGACAGCTGTGAAGTCCTTCACCGCGTAGAAGCAGCATCGCCGTCTGCAGGTACATGCCCAGATCCGACCACTGCGGCGGCCCCATGCCGCGATGCATCGAGATGAACATCGCGACCGGAGCGCCAAAGAACTCGAAGTTCCGGGCGAACCAGCGGCGACGCCCCGCCTTGTCCTCGCGTGCGACACCGAGTCTGGCGTAGAGCCCCTCTCCCACCTCGTAGCGGTAGTCACGGTACGGCGAGACGAGGCCCGGCGGATAGACGGCGTAGTCGGGCTCCTCCGGATCGTCCTCCCGCGAGACCCGCTCCTGCATCAGCGCCTTGAACCGCAGCATGGCCTCGCCCCCGAGGACATCGACGTGCCAGGGCTGCAGATTGCCGCCCGACGGTGCGCGGGCGGCACGCTCCACCACGCGCCGCATGATATCAAGACCGACCGGACGGTCTAAAAATGCTCTAATGGACCGGCGACTCGCAACGGCTTCCACGACATCCATACGTCGTCTCTCTGGTGAGGTCAGCCGGAGCATACCGCCACGTGCGCCGACGAGACATGCCGACGAGCGGCGCCCCCGGCGCGATGCGCAGGAACGCTCGCGCCCCGCGCGATCGTCGACACGCGAGACCGCGCCAAGTCACGTCACACCAGCCTGATCCACACACGCGGAGAGCCAGCCAGATGAGCCAGCGGGATTCGATGGAGTACGACGTCGTCACGGTGGGCGCCGGCCCGGCGGGACTGGCGTTCGCGATACGCCTCAAGCAACTCAAGCCCGAGCTCTCCGTGTGCGTGATCGAGAAATCCTCGACGATCGGCGCGCACATCCTGTCCGGAGCCGTCATCGAGCCGCAGCCGCTCGACACCCTGCTGCCGGGCTGGCGCGACAACCCGCCGCCGATCTGCGTTCCGGCGACCGAGGACGAGCTCTGGTACCTGACCCGGACCGGCGGCTTCAAAGCGCCCGTCGTACCGCCGGGCATGCGCAACCACGGCCATTTCATCGTGTCGCTCGGTGCGATGTGCGCCTGGCTCGCACCGCAGGCCGAAGCCCTCGGCGTCGAGATCTATCCGGGCTTCGCCGCCGCCGAACCGTTCTACAACGAGGACGGGTCGGTCGGCGGCGTGCGCATCGGCGACATGGGCATCGCGAGGGACGGCACGCACAAGCCGAGCTACTCCCAGGGCATCGACATCAAGGCCCGCATCACGGTGCTCGCCGAAGGCGCGCGCGGTCACCTCACCCAGCAGCTGATCCGGTGCTTCGAACTCGACAGGGACTGCGATCCGCAGGCCTACTCCATCGGCATCAAGGAGCTGTGGCAGGTGCCGCCCGGGCGCGTGACGCCGGGCAGGATCGTGCACAGCCTCGGCTGGCCAGCGGACTCGCGCACCTACGGCGGCAGTTTCCTCTATCACCTCGACCAGGACCGCATCGCGCTCGGCTACGTCTCGGGCCTCGACTACACCGACCCGAACTACGCACCCTGGGAAGCATTCCAGCAGTGGAAGAACCACCCGTCGGTGAAGGCCCTGCTCGAGGGCGGGACCATCCTCTCGGCCGGTGCGCGCGCCATCGTCACCGGTGGCTACCAGTCGCTGCCCAGGTGCGAGATGCCCGGCGCGCTGCTGATCGGCGATACCGCCGGCCTGCTCAACGTGCCGAAGATCAAGGGTACGCACCAGGCGATCGCGAGCGGCATGCTCGCGGCCGAGCACATCGCCGGCACGGACTCGCCTGTGGGTTTCGATGCGAAGCTCCGCGCCTCCGACGTGATGGCCGAGCTCAAGGCCGTGCGCAACATCAAGCCGGGCTTCAAGAAGGGCTTGTGGTTCGGTCTCGCCAACGCCGCCTGGGAAACCGTCACCGGCGGCCGTTCACCATGGACTTTGAGGAACAAGGCCGACTGGGATTCGCTGCGCGCGATCGGCGACCACGAGAAGCCGAAGCGCGACTACGTCGACCGCAGCCTGGCGCCGCGCGACCGCCTCGCCGGGGTCTACTTCGCCGCGACCGAGCACGACGAGGACCAACCCGTGCACCTGAAGGTGGCGGACACCGACGTCTGCGTCACGACCTGCGCGAGCGAGTACGGCAATCCGTGCACGCGGTTCTGTCCCGCGGGGGTCTACGAGATCGTCGGTGAAGGCGACGACAAGCGCCTGCAGATCAACGCCGCGAACTGCGTGCACTGCAAGACCTGCGACATCAAGGATCCCTACCAGCTCATCACGTGGGTGACGCCGGAGGGCGGTTCGGGGCCGAACTACCAGAACCTCTGAGCGAAGCGCAGAAACACGCGACCTGATCGTGTTCGGAGGCGCTGCGCGCGGGTCGATTGCCGGGCCTGCGGCGGATCGACGTCCACGCCATCCCGGCTCGCGGCACTCGATCCCGGGCCGGGACGGGATCCACATCCTCGATCCCGCAGCCCGTGGGCGCGCGCCGGACCGAACGCCCGGCAACAGTCGCGAACGCGACGAGTCGAGTCCGCACGCCTGGATCAGAACGGAATGTCGTCGTCCTCGAAGCTGTCGTTGCGCGCGGGCTGCGGCGCCTGGCGCTGCGGTGCGGACTGCGGGCCGCGTGCGGGCGCGCGCTCGTAGCCGCCGCCACCGCCACCACCTCCGCCATAGCCACCACCGCCTCCACCGCCACCGCCACCGCTGCGCTCGCCGCGGTCGCGGTTGTAGCCGCCACCGCCACCGCCTCCACCACCGCCCTCGTTGCCGCCGAGCATCTGCATCTCGTTGGCGACGATGTCGGTCGAGTAGCGCTCGACGCCGTCCTTGTCGGTGTACTTGTTCGTGCGCAGCGAACCCTCGATGTAGACCTGTCGACCCTTCTTGAGGTATTCCCCGGCGATCTCGCCGAGACGGCCGAACAGCGTCACGCGATGCCACTCGGTGCGCTCCTGGTTCTCGCCGGTCTGCTTGTCCTTCCAGCTCTCGGAGGTCGCGAGGCGGATGTTCGTGATCGCCGAACCGCCCGCGGTGTAGCGTGTCTCCGGATCCGCGCCGAGGTTGCCGACCAGAATCACCTTGTTGATGCCGCGTGCCATGCTGCGCTCCTCGGGGGTGTGGCGTGCGGACCCGCGTCCGCCGGTCGCGAAGCTTACCAGAGGGGGCAAGGACCGGCCTCGGAGAGGCCGCCGCGCCCTCGTGTAGGAAATCACCGACACGGCGCCTTGCACCGCGCCGCGCGAAGCCTTATGTCGACCTGTCGTGCCGCGCCGGCACGGCCACCCGACCTTCCACGAGCCCGCGCCGCATGACGCCAGCCGACACGCCCTACCCTGCAGCCCGGCGGGAACCCACGGGAGGCACGCGCGCCGTGGTCGAGGCCGCGCTCGGAGCGGGCACTGGCGTGACTCTCGCGGTCGTCGTCGAGACGGAGGGATCGACCTATGTGCGTCCCGGCGCGCTCGCGTTGTTCGGCGGTGCCGGACTCCAGTCGGGCTGGCTCAGTGGCGGCTGCATCGAACCCGAGATCGCGATGCGCGCCAGCGCGGCCGCTGCAGCGAAACGCCTCGAATGGATGGACGTCGACACGCGTGACGACGAGGACCTGTTCGCAGGCTCCGCGGTCGGTTGTCGCGGCCGCCTGCAGCTCGCGCTGCTGCCGCTCGACGCGATGCCCGGCTGGCAGGCGGCGGCCCGCGCGTGGCTCGCCCGCACGGGCGAACTCGTGATCGAGGTCGCGGCCGATGGCGCGATCGCATGGCGCGCGGGCGGCACGTCCCTGCAGTGGCAACTCGTCGCAGGGACACGTGACGACGTGACGCTGGTCGCGGGATGGTCGCTGCACGTCGCGCCGCCGCCGTCGGTGCTCGTGCTCGGCGCCGGGCCGGAGACGCCGACGCTGCTGCCGCTCATGCGGCGCATGGGCTGGCTGACCACGCTCGTCGAACGGCGCCCGCGCTGGATCGATGCCTCGTCCCTCGCCGATCACGCGTTCGCCGAAGCGCCCGCCACCGCCCTGCGCGATTTCGACGCGGACCGCCACGACGCCGTGCTCGTCATGCACCACAACTTCGAGCTCGATCGCGAGGCTCTCGAGGCACTCGCCGACGCGCCGATCCCCTACGTGGGCCTGCTCGGCTCGAACCGTCGACGCGAGGACCTGTTCAGCGTGCTGCCCGCAGGCACGCGCGAAGCCTTCGGCTCGCGCCTGCACTCGCCGATCGGCCTGCCGCTGGGTGGCCACGGCCCCGAGGCGATCAGCCTCAGCATCGTCGCGCAAGTGCAGGCATGGCTGCATGCCTCGACGCAGGACACTGCCGCCACACCGCTATAATCGGCGGTGACCGCATCGCCTGGACCACGCTTTTGAGTTCCGCTCCCGCCCTCCCCGCTGCTCCTTCGACCCTGCGTGGCTTCGCCGACGTGCAGGCGTTCGCCGCCGCCGACATGGCCGCGGTGAACACGCTGATCCGCACGCGCCTGGCGTCCGACGTGGTGCTGATCAACCAGATCGGCGAGCACATCATCGGCGGCGGCGGCAAGCGCCTGCGGCCGATGCTGCACCTGCTCGCCGCGCGCGCCTGCGGCTATGTCGGCGACCACCACGTGCCGCTCGCCGCACTGATCGAATTCATCCACACCTCGACGCTGCTGCACGACGACGTCGTCGACGAATCCGACCTTCGCCGCGGCCGCAAGACCGCCAACGCGCTGTGGGGCAACGCCGCGAGCGTGCTCGTCGGCGACTTCCTGTACTCGCGCTCGTTCCAGATGATGGTCGAGCTCGACAGCATGGAGGTCATGCGCATCCTCGCCGACACGACCAACCGCATCGCCGAAGGCGAAGTGCTGCAGCTGCTCAACATCGGCAACCCCGACACCACCGAGCGCGCCTACCTCGATGTCATCGAGCGCAAGACCGCCGTGCTGTTCGCCGCGGCGACGCGGCTCGGTGCAGTGCTCGCGGGACTGTCGCGCGACCAGCAGGACGCGCTCTCGCAGTACGGCCTCGATCTCGGCTATGCGTTCCAGATCGCCGACGACGTGCTCGACTACACCTCCGATGCGGACACGCTCGGCAAGAACATCGGCGACGACCTCGCCGAAGGCAAGCCGACGCTTCCGGTCATCCACGCTATCACGCACGGCACGCCCGAACAGTCGGCGAGCCTGCGCCGCGCGATCCAGAGCGGCGGCCTCGACTCGCTCGACAACATCGTCGCGGCGATCCACGACTCGGGCGCGATCGCCTACGCGCAGTCGCTCGCCCACCGCTATGCCGCTTCGGCCAAAGCCGCACTCGACGTGCTGCCGCCTTCGCCCGCGCGCGACGCACTCGCGTTGCTGGCCGATTACGCGATCGACCGCACGTCCTGAGGCGTTCGCGGGGCGCTTCGCCCTGCGACGCCAAAGCAACACCGGACGCTGCGATCACGCGGTTCACGACGGAATCCGCTGCGCGGGTTCGGCCCTACCCGTTACTTGGGGCGGAACCGCCGCAGGCGATTCCGCCGTGACTTCGCGACGACGCCGCACACACGCGATCGCGACACACGACCCAGCGAAGCGCCGAACTCGCGCACGACGCGACTATGCCTTGCACGGCGGAATCCGCTACGCGGGTTCCGCCCTACGCAAGCTTCGCGAAACGCGCGGGGTTCCCGGTCTCGCAGACCCCGCGCAACGTCCCGCACGCGGGGCGGAACCATCACGGCGCGTAGCCAGTAGGGCGGAACCGCCACAGGCGATTCCGCCGTGACCTGCGCCGACGTTGCAGGCACCCGCAGGAAGCGTCAGGCGATGCCGAGCCCTTCGATCTGCCCGATCACGTCGGGGTCGAAACCGCCGAGTGTGGCGAACACGCGACCCCGTTCGGCGTAGTCGCGGAACTGGTCGAAGCTCGGCGCGCCGGGCGACAGCAACACGACGCCGCCGGCCGGCGTGATGCGCCGCGCAGCCGCGACGGCCTCGGCGAGCGTCGCGACGACACGCAAGGCGCACGCGGGTGCATGCTCGCGCAGCACCGCGGCGATGCGTGCCGCGCTCGCGCCGTTGGCGACGATCGCGTGCGGAGGGCATGCAGCGACCGCGTCGGCGAACGGACGCCAGTCCAGGCCACGATCGTGTCCGCCGACGAGCAGCGTGATGTCGCGCCCTTCGAGCGTATGCAGTGCCTCGAGCGTGGCCTGCGGCGTCGTCGCGATGCTGTCGTCGACCCACGTGAAGCCGGCACTCGTGCCGAGCGTCTGCAGGCGATGCGGCAGCGGGCGGAACGTCGCGAGGTGCGGGGCCGCCGCGCGTGCGTCCTCGCCGAGTGCCTCGATCGCGGCGAGCGCCGCGCAGGCATTCAGCGCATTGTGCGGACCCGGCAGCGCGAGCAGCGCACGATCGAACACGGGCAGGCCTTCATGGGCGAGTGCACCCGTGGTCGGCTGCCAGCCGCGCTCGTCGCCGAACACATGGCGACGCGGATGCAGTGCCGTCGCATGGAGGATTTCCTCGGACGAGGCCGGCACGACGATCGCGCGCGACGCATCCGCGAGGGCGAGCTTGTCGGCCACGTACCGCGCGCGGTCACCATGCCAGTCGAGGTGTTCCTCGTAGACGTTCGTGATGACGCCGACCTCGACGCCGGTCGCCTCGCGCGTCTGGAAACTCGACAGCTCCACGACCCACCAGTCCGGCGTCTGCTCCGGATCGAGCAGTTCGAGCAGCGGCATGCCGATGTTGCCGGCGAGGGCGACGCGCCGTCCGAGGCCGCGCAGCAGATGCGCCACGAGCGCGCTCGTCGTGCTCTTGCCCTTGGTGCCGGTCACGGCGACGACACGCGCGAGCGGATGCTCGGCGAACCACAACGCCGTGGACGAGGTGAAGCGCGTGCCGTTGCGGCGCGCCTCGAGGATCTCGGGGCGATACGCACTGATGCCCGGCGATTTCACGACGACATCGTAGGTGGACAGGTCGGCCGCGCTCGGCGGCGCTGACTCGACGCGTGAGGCGATCCCGTCGGTACGTGCACGCTCGGCCTCGTGCGGCGGACACAGCAGCACGGGTTCGAGCGACGGCACGCGTGCACGCAGCGCGGCGAGCACGGCGCGGCCTTCGCGACCGTAACCCCACACCGCGACGTGCTGCCCGGCGAGGTCGACGATGCGCACCGGCCTCAGCCCTGCTCGACGAACGGCACGAGCGCGTCGGGGATGCGGTGTTCGCCCGACGCTGCGAGCAGCGGCTCGATGACGAGATCCGATGCCGGCAACTGCGGGCGGATCTCGGCCGCGAAACGCGCGACGAGCGCGTCCTCGCGCCACTCGGCGCGACGCGCGAGGAACGCGAACGCGGCACGCGACTCGCGCGCCTCGCCGACGCATTCGAACGGCTTGTGGTCGCGGTACTCGATCAGCGCGTCGAAGCCGCCGGCCTGCGCCGTGTCGTCGAGCAGGTTGCGGCCGAAGATGCCGAGCAGGCGCGGCTTGGGCATGAACGGCGCGAGCGCGAGGAACACGAAATGGCACTTCGGGCACTGCCCGCACCAGCGGTCGGCCGGCTTCGGGCCGAGGATGCGGAAATTGCGGTTGCAGCTCGAGAACACGTCGTCGTAGGCCGCGATGCGTGCGAAGCGCTCGGCCACCGCGAGTTCCGACAGCGGGCGCAGCAGCGAGTAGTAGCGCAGGTCCGCGGCGATGCGCGACTCGACCAGCGCGCCGAACGCGCGCTCGAAGTCCCAGCCCTTGCTCCACTGGTGGTTGACCGCACGGCCGTCGACCTCGAGCGTCGCGCTCGATGCCGAGCGCTCGTTCGAGAACGCGATCGCGTCGTAGCCGTAGAGGATCGCCGCGACGACGAGGATCGCCGAGTTGATCGCGGTGACCGGCACATGGCCATTCCACGCACCGGCACGGTTGTAGTCGAACAGTACCGGCGAGACCTGGCGGCCGAGGTTGAGCGTCGCGAAGCCCGTGCGCGTCGCGCAGGCCTCGATCAGCGGCGAGTTGCCGATCCACGTCGCGGTCGCCGGCTCGCCGGCACGGCGCAGCAGTTCGACGCTGACCAGCGAATCCTTGCCGCCGCCGATCGGCACGAGCGTGCGTCGCGGCAGTGCGAGAGCGGCCGCCCGCGCATCGCCGCTCGCCGGCGACGACGGGAAACGGATGCGCTCGCGCAGGTCGAGCCGGTTCTGCCACGCGAACTCGCCGAGGCCGTGCAGGTAGAGCGCATCGAGGAACGCAGCGGTCGAAGGCGACGGCGCCTCGCCGTCGACGACGATCTCGCCCGGCACGCCGGCCTTGTAGTAGCTCACGCCGGCGACGAAGTGCAGCAGTGCGAGCGCGCGGGCGAATGCTTCGCGACGCTCGGGCGAGGGCTGCGGCGCACCCGGGAACGCGATCCGTTCGACGAGCTCGGGGCCGTCGTCGAAGGCGTAGACGAGGCTCGCCTCGCCGTCGACGTAGTCGTGGCGGACGAAGCGGAACGTGCGCGCCGCACGCGGATCAGCGAATGTCACGTGAAAGCTCCTTGCGGCGCAGCGCGGCGATCGCCTGCGCGAGTCCCGCGGTCAACGGAAACGACAACCAGCCCGTCGCACCGAGCGAGGCGAGCATGAAGAACACGATCTGGCCGGCGACACTCCACGCGCCGCTCTCGCCGAAGTACGCCCGTGGTCCCGCCGCGATCATGAGCGCGACCACGAGCAGCACGCCGAACAGCACATGGGTCAGTGCGGCCATGCCGAGGCCGGTCAGCCAGGCGCCCTCGCCCGCGATCGCACGACGCTCGAGCGCCGGCCAGCGCCACCACGCGACGAGCTGCGCGGCGATGACGCCGGGAGCGGCGAGCGCTGGCGCGCGCCACGGTGTCTCGAGCAGTTCGCCTTGGAACACGACCCATGCGAGCAGCAGCGCCGCGACCAGCGGCGCGAGCAGCGCGGCCAGGTGCAGCCACGCGCGGGCGTTCACGGCAGCACGATCTCGGCGGCCGGCTCGCGCAGGTTGTAGCGCGAGGCCATGACCGCACCGTAGGCACCGGCTTCGGCGACCAGCACGACGTCGCCCTCGGTACATGCGGCGAGGCGACGGTGGTTGCCGAGCGTGTCGCCGCTCTCGCAGATCGGGCCGACCACCTGCACGACCTCGCCGGGCGCGTCGTCGAGGCGCGTGAGGTTGACGATGTCGTGCCAGGCCTCGTACAGCGCGGGACGGATCAGCGAGTTCATGCCCGCATCGAGCCCGACGTAGCGCACATCGCCCTTGCGCTTGAGCTGGGTAACACGCGCGAGCAGCACGCCGGCTTCCGCGACGAGGTAACGCCCCGGTTCCATCCACAGCTTGAACTGCGGATAGGCCTGCTTGACCTCGGCGAGTGCCGCGGCGAGCGCGTCGAGATCGAGCGGTGCATCCTCGGGCCGCGAAGGCACGCCGAGGCCGCCACCGAGATCGAGCACCTCGACGCGGTTGAACTGCTCGGCAAGGCTGGCCATCTGCACGTAGACGCTGCGCCAGTGCTGCGCATCGAGGATGCCCGAGCCGAGGTGGGCATGCAGGCCGGTGATGCGTGCGCCGTGCGTGCGCGCATGCACGCGGAACGCCTCGATCTCGTCGAGCGACACGCCGAACTTGGATTGCGCGCCGCCCGTCTTGACCTTGTCGTGGTGGCCACGGCCGGCGCCGAGGTCGACGCGCAGCAGGATGTCGTGGCCGGCGAAGTCGGCACCCCATTCCGCGATCGGGTGCAGCGCGTCGAGGGTGACGCGCACGCCGGCCGCGAGCGCGGCGCGGTACTCCTCGCGCGGCGCGAAGTTCGGCGTGAACAGGATGCGCTCGCACGGCAGATCCGGCAGCGTGCGGCGCACGTGCTCGACCTCGTCCCAGGACACGCATTCGAACGCGAAACCTTCCGCGTGCAGCGCGCGCAGGATGTCCGCATGCGGATTCGCCTTGAGCGCGTAATGCCAGCGGTCGACCGCACCGATCGCGGTGAGGCCGCGTGCCTGCGCACGCACGTGGCCGAGATCGTAGACGTAACGCGGCGTGGCCTCGGCGGCGATCGCGAGCAGGTCGTCGCGGCGCGTGCGCCACCACGTCGCACGTGCATCGTCGCCGGCGCCGTGCGCGAGTTCGCGCCAGCTCGGCCCGAACACGGCGGCGTCGTCCACGCGCATCGCCTCGGCGCGGATCAGCAGCGCGTGCAGGCGCGGGATCAGCGCGTCGGCGAGCGCCTCGTCGACGACGAAGGTGAGATTGAGGTTGTTCGACGACTGCGAGATCAGGTGCACGTCGAGCGCGCCGAACTCGGCGAGCACGGCGGACAGCTTGTGCAGCATCGAGCGCATGCCGCGGCCGACCACTGTGACCGCCGCGCACGGCGCGATGACCTTGACGCGGCAGAACGGCTCGAGGTCGGCGCACAGGCGCGACAGCACGTCGGAGGTGAGCAGGTTGTCGGACGGGTCGAGCGACACGGTCACGTTGGTCTCGGCCGAGCCGATCAGGTCCACCGACAGGCCGTGGCGCTTGAACGCATCGAACACGTCGGCGAGGAAGCCGACCTGCTGCCACATGCCGATCGATTCCATCGACACGAGCGTGATGCCCTTGCGCGAGCTGATCGCCTTGATGCTCGTCGCCGCATGCGTGACGTTCGGGCCGATCGCGGTGCCGGGCAGCTCGGGGCGGTTGGTGTCCTTGATCACGAGCGGCACCCGCACCTCGCGCACCGGGTGGATGCAGCGCGGATGCAGCACCTTGGCACCGGTGGTCGCGATTTCCTGGGCCTCGGCGTAGTCCAGGCGCGACAGCAGGCGCGCATCGGGCACTTGGCGCGGGTTCGCGCTGAACATGCCGGGCACGTCGGTCCAGATCTCGACCGCCTCGGCCTTGAGCAGCGCGCCGAAATACGAGGCCGAGGTGTCGGATCCGCCGCGGCCGAGGATCGCCGTGGCGCCGTCGTCGTGGCGCGCGATGAAGCCCTGCGCGATGAACACGTCGCCGCGCGCCGCGAGTGCCGCGGCGACCGCGGGATCCGGCGCGACCTCGACCGAGGCCGACAGCCAGCGTCCCCACGCGCCCTGGTTCGGCTGCGGTCGCGCGAGGAAGAATTCTCGTGAATCGAGCCAGTGCGTGGTCAGTCCGCGCGCGTTGAGATACAGCGCACCGAGCGTGCTCGACAGCAGCTCGCCGTGGGCGAGCAGTTCGGCCTGCCACGACAGCTCGCCGGCCGGACGACGCGCGTCGCCGAGCAGCTGATCGAGGCGTGCGAGCCAGCCGTCGAGCGCATTGCGCGACGGCAGCTGCATGTCGCGGTACAGCGCATGATGGCGTTCGACGATGCCGAGATAGAGCTCGCGGCAGCGCGATGCATCGGCATGCGCCTCGCCGATCGCCTTGAGCTGGTCGGTGATGCCCGACAGCGCCGACACCACGATGAGCACCCGTTTGCCTTTCGCGCGATGGGCCCCGACGATGGTGGCGATGTTGTCCCAGCGCGGACGCGTGGACACGCTGGTGCCGCCGAACTTGACGACGATCCAGGGAGCGTCGGTCGGCAAGGTCTCCGTCGGGAGGTTCACGGGCAGGATTCTCGGGCTCGGTCGAAAGGGACCGGCATTCTTGGATGCGTCGCAGCAAAACGCAATCGCGCGTGCGTCTGGGCGTCCAAATGCCGGCGCGACGGCCTATGGATGCCCGATCTCCGCCATGCCGGGACCGGATGCCGCACGGCGATCGACTCGATGGGTCGTGACGATGCGGCCGCCGCCCTCGCGCGGCATGCCCATACGCCGCGAGCAGCCCCGAGTGCCGGGCGTGCCACGGTGTCGCGCCAGGCGGTGCCCCTGAACGCAGGCGCCGACTGCGTTGCGCGACGTTCATCGCCCGTCACGACGGCTCGTTATGATGGGCGCATCGCACCACGTCCAAGGATCCGCGACGATGCAACGCACGCTCGCGCTGGCGATCAGCGCCCTCCTGTCCCTTCCCGCCATGGCCGACGACTCCTCCCTGACCATCTATCGCAGCGACGGCGGCGCCTTGTTCGAAGGCGGCGGTTCGCCGGTGGCCGACGGCTACGCGATCGTCCACGAAGGCCGCTCGCTGGCCTTGTCGGGCGGCCGCCAGACGCTCGTCGTCGACGGCCTTCCGTCGACACTCGATGCCGAGGCTGTCGCGATCGACTTCGGCGGCGGTGCACGCGTGCTGGCCCAGCGCGTGCTCGCTGCCGGCGATGCCGGCCTGCTCGCCGCACATCGTGGCGAGCGCGTCGGCGTGCTGGTCGGCGAGACGCGCATCGAAGGCACGCTGCTGAGCATCGACGGCAACGGCATCGGCGTGCGCCGCAGCGACGGCCGCATGGTCTACGTGCGTGACTACCGCAGCGTCGAGTTCATCGACGGCAGCGGCCTGCCCGGCAGTACGCTGCAGCTCGCCGTCGACGGCACCGCCGGCACGCATCTCGCCAACCTCACCTACCCGACCTCGGGGCTCGGCTGGCGCGCGGCGTACTCGGCCGTCATCGGCACGAACGCGTCGTGCGTGATGCGCCTCGAGGCCCTCGCGAGCATCGCCAACCGCAGCGGCCGCGACTACGCGCAGTCGCGCGTGAAGCTCGTCGCGGGACAACCGAATTTCGCCAAGGGCGGCGGTGGCCCGCAACCGATGGCCATGAAGGCGATGCGCATGGAAGCCGACGCGCTGCCCGAGCAGTCGTCGCTCGGCGATTACCGCAGCTTCGCGATCGATGCCTCGCTCGACCTGCCCGATGCAAGCGTCACCCAGGTGCCGCTGTACGCGGCGCGCGACCTGCCCTGCCAGCGCAGCTGGGTGTTCACGACCGGCGGCGCATGGTCGCCGCCGAAGCCGATGCTGGGCCGTGATGCCAGCCCCGCACGCGCCAGCGGCCCGGTCACGAGCCAGCTGCGCTTCAAGGCGCCCGAGAACCTGCCCGCGGGCTATCTGCGCGTGCTCACGCGCGACCGCGACGGCCAGCTCGAATTCCTCGGCGAGAACCATCTCGCCGACACGCCGAACGGCCAGGATGTCGACCTCGCGCTCGGCACCGCGTTCGATCTCGTCGCGACGCGCGAACGCACCGCCTTCAGCCTCGACCGTGGCGCGCGTCAGATGAGCGAGGGTTTCCGCATCACACTGGAGAACCGCGGCGAGGCCGCACGTACGGTCACCGTACGCGAGTACCCGAACCGCTGGCACCAGTGGAAGCTCGCCTCGTCGAGCCTCAAGCCGGCGCGCCAAGGCACCGACATGCTCGAGTTCGAGGTGCCGGTCGCGGCGGGCGGCAAGGCCACGCTCGACCTCACGCTCGCTTACGCGTGGACGGCCGAGGACGACTGAGCGCCACGCCGTCACGGCGAAATCGTGCATGGTGCCGAAGGGAAGGACATCGCGCGAAACGCCTGCCTGTCCTCGCACGGCCCCTCTCACCCGCCCCCTTTCCCGTGAGTGGATAGGGGAGCACCGCACGAAGGGTCCCGCCGCTTCGTTTCTCCACCGCGAACGCACGCGGCGGACGACATCGTGCGAAACACCGGCGCATTCTCGAGCGCCCCCCTTCCCCGACCCCTCTCCCGCAAGGGGAGAGGGAGACCCGGCGCGTTCTCCCGACGAAGGGAAGCGAGCTCTCGACGAAGGAAAGCGAGGCGCCCTGTTGCGGAATTAAGAGGTAGGCATGCACTTGCTTTGCTTGCTCCCCTCTCCCCTTGCGGGAGAGGGGCCGGGGGAGAGGGGGGCTTTCCGATGCCGCGACACGCCGCAACGACGTGAGCGACCCGCACGCCAACCCACGATTCGCACCCCACGCCCATTCCGCCGATAATCGCGGCCTCGCTCCGCCGCACCGGCCGCCATGCCCGCACGTCCGCTGTACATCAAGCGTTACCTCCTGACCGGGCTGCTCACGATCATCCCGCTGTGGCTGACGTTCGTCGTGTTCGGTTTCGTGTTCGGGCTGCTGTCGGCCGCGAGCGCACCGCTCGTGGCCGGGTTCGTCTCGGCGTTCGGCATCGATGCGCAGACCGGGCACCTGCTCGGGCATCCGTGGATCGTGTCGCTGATCGCGTTCGTGATCACGCTGCTCGCGCTGTACCTGATCGGCCTCGCCGCGAATTTCGTCCTCGGCCGCCGCCTCATCGACGGCATGGAGAGCCTGATCCAGCGTATCCCGATCGTGCAGCCGATCTACGGCGGGACCAAGAAGCTCATGGCCTTGCTGCAGCACAAACCGGCCGGCACGCAGCGCGTCGTGCTCGTCGAGTTCCCGTCACCGGGGCTGCGCGCGCTCGGCTTCGTCACGCGCACCTTCACCGATGCCGACGGCACCGAGCTTGCCGCGGTGTTCGTGCCGACCACGCCGAACCCGACCGGCGGCTACCTCGAGATCGTGCCGGTCGCGCATCTCGTCGCGACGGACTGGAGCGTCGACCAGGCCATGGCCTTCATCCTTTCGGCGGGTGCGGTCGCACCTGACAACTTGCCATTCCCCTCGGTGTCCGCTGCCGAGCCTTCCGTGCGTCCTTCGCAGTGACCTTCGACACTGCAAACCGTTGAACCGGCGCGTAAAATTCTGCGCCCATCGCCAGACCGGAGCTCTTGCCACGCGATGCGCGGCCTCGAGCCCTCCCCTTCGTCCACCGCCGTGCCCGGCCGTGCCGTGCGCGCTCCAAAGGAGTCTCCATGTCGTCGCCCCTGAAACCGCTCGCCGCCGCGCTCGCCGCGGTCCTGACCGTCGCCGCGTGCAGCAAGGGGGGCGACACGCCGCCCGCCGCATCCGCTCCTGCGACCACGCCGGCCGCCCCGAGCGCCTACGTCGCCTTCGACGTCAGCGAGCTCGATCCGTCGATCCCGGCCTGCCAGGACTTCAACGGCTTCGTCAACGCGAAGTGGATCGCCGCGAACCCGGTCCCGGGCGACAAGACGCGCTGGGGCGTGTTCGACGTGCTGCGCGAGAAGAGCCTCGAGACGCAGCATGCGCTGGTGGAGAAGGCCGCGGGTGACACGGGCGCGAGCGGGATCGCGCAGAAGGTCGGCGCGCTCTACCGGACCGGCATGGACGAGGCCGCGATCGAGAAGGCCGGTGTCGAGCCGATCAAGCCCATACTCGCGAAGATCGACGCGCTGGCCTCGCGCGACGACGTCGTCGCCTACCTCACGGACAGCTACGTGCGCGGTCAGCCCTCGCTGTTCGCGTTCGGCGCGGAAGCCGATTTCAAGGACGCCAAGCGCCGCATCGGTTACGCGTTCCAGTCCGGCCTCGGCCTGCCCACCCGCGACTACTACGACAAGCCCGAACACGCGGCGATCCGCGAGGGCTACCTCGGCCACATCGTCAAGGTGCTCGAACTCGCTGGCGTCGCGCCGGATGCGGCGAAGACCCAGGCCGACGCCGTGCTCGCGTTCGAGACGCGCCTCGCCGCCGCCTCGTTCGCGCCGACCGACCTGCGCAAGCCCGAGAACCAGTACCGCTTCATGTCGTTCGACGAGGCCAACAAGGTCACGCCGCACTTCGACTGGAAGGCGTTCTTCACCGCGCAGGGCATCACACTCGGCGACGGCTTCTCGCTGTCGCAGCCGGATTTCTTCGCCGCCGTCGACAAGGAGCTCGCTTCGACGCCGGTCGCCGACTGGCAGGCCTACCTGCGCTTCCACGCCGTCGACGATGCCTCGCCCTACCTGTCCAAGGCGTTCCGGGACGCGAACTTCGCGTTCTACAAGCAGACCCTCGCAGGCCAGAAGGAGCAGGAACCGCGCTGGAAGAGCGTGCTCGGCACGGTCAACGACCAGATCGGCATGGCGCTCGGCGAGCTCTACGTCGCGCAGGCGTTCCCGCCGGAGTCGAAGGCGCGCGCGCAGGTGCTCATCGACAACCTGCAGGCCTCGCTCAAGAAGCGCATCGAGAACCTCGACTGGATGAGCGACACGACGCGCGTGCGCGCGCTCGAGAAGTGGTCGTCGTTCCTGCCCAAGATCGGCTACCCCGAAACGTGGCGTGACTGGTCGGGCCTGACCTTCGGCGACGAAGGCTACTACGCGAACATCCAGGCCGCGCTGCGCTTCAACCACGCCTGGGACGTCGCGCGCATCGGCAAGCCGACCGACCGCCTCGAGTGGGCCATGACACCGCAGACGGTCAACGCGTACTACAACCCGACCGACAACACGATCAACTTCCCGGCCGCGATCCTGCAGCCGCCGTTCTTCGACGCCAAGGCCGACGACGCGCTCAACTACGGCGGCATCGGCGGCGTGATCGGCCACGAGGCCAGCCACGGCTTCGACGACCAGGGCAGCCAGTTCGACGCGCAGAGCAACAACACCAACTGGTGGAGCGACGAGGACCGGGCCGCGTTCGAGGCGCGCACGGCCAAGCTCGTCGAGCAGTTCAACGCCTACGAGCCGCTGCCGGGCAAGCACATCAACGGCCAGCTCACACTCGGCGAGAACATCGCCGACCTCGGTGGCCTCGCGATCGCCTACGACGCGCTGCAGGCCGCGCTCGCGAAGAACCCGGGCGAGTCGAAGACGTCGATCGACGGTTACACCGAGGACCAGCGCTTCTTCCTCAACTGGGCGCGCATCTGGCGCGGCAACGTGCTCGACAAGCGCCTCGAGGTGATGCTCAACACCGATCCGCATTCGCCGGCGCGCTACCGCGCGATCGGCGCACCGTCGAACCTCGACGCGTTCGCCAAGGCGTTCGACTGCAAGCCCGGCGACGCGATGGTGCGCAGCGGCGAACAGCAGGTGAAGATCTGGTGATCCCTCGCACGCGCCTCGCCCTCGCGAGGCGCGTGCATTCCTTCCGGCCCGGCGCCACGCGCCGGGCCTTCCCGCAACGATCGCGGGCGCGCACGCCACGCCCGCACGAGGAGCCCGCGTGAACCGCACGAATCGCACCCTGCTCGCCTCCGCCATCGCGCTCGCCTGCGCGACCGCCGGCCTCCACGCCAAACCACTCGACACGGCCACGCTCGAGCCGTCGATCGCTGCGTGTACGGACTTCTACGGCCACGTCAACGCGAAGTGGGCCGCGGCCAATCCGGTGCCGGCCGAGTACACACGCTGGGGCACGTTCAACGAGCTGCGCGACGAGAGCCTCGAGGTCCAGCACGGCATCGTGCAGAAGCTCGCCGCCGACGCGAAGGCCAAGGCCGGCTCGATCGAGCGCAAGCTCGGCGACTTCTACGCGAGCGGCATGGACGAGGCCGCGATCGAGAAGGCCGGCCTCGATGCGCTGAAGCCCGAATTCGCCGCGATCGCGAAGCTGAAGTCGCCGGCCGACGTCGCCGGCTACGTCACGCGCGCCTACGCGCAGGGCAACATGCAGCTGTTCCGCTTCTCGGGCCGCGCGGACTTCAAGGACTCCTCGACCGTCATCGCCTACGCGAACCAGGGCGGCCTCGGCCTGCCCGAGCGCGGCTACTACCTCGAGCAGAAGCCCGACTACGAGCGCATCCGCAAGGCCTACGTCGAGCACATCGCCAACGTGCTCGCGATGTCGGGCGTGGCGAAAGACGATGCGACGCGCCAGGCCGGCTGGATCATGGCACTCGAGACCTCGCTCGCCGAAGCCTCGCTGCCGCCGATCGAGATGCGCGATCCGAAGAACCAGTACAACCCGGTCAGCGTCGCCGACGCCGACAAGGTCACGCCGCACTTCCCGTGGAAGACGTTCTTCGCCGCGCAAGGCCTCGAGGACATCACGACGTTCTCGCTGTCGCAGCCGAAGTTCTTCGCGGCGATGGACGAGCACCTCGCCGAGACGCCGGTCGAGCACTGGCGTGCCTACCTGCGATTCCATGTCGTCGACGACCTCGCGCCATACCTGACCGACGCGTTCGTGCAGGAGAACTACGCGTTCTACAACCGCACGCTGCGCGGCCAGAAGGAGATCCAGACGCGCTGGAAGCGCGTGCTCGGCACCGTCAACGGTGGCATGGGCATGGCCCTCGGCCAGCTCTACGTCGCGCAGACGTTCCCGCCCGAGTCCAAGGCACGCGCGCAGGAACTCGTCACCGACCTCGGCGCCGCCTACAAGGCGCGCATCGAGAAGCTCGACTGGATGGGCGACGAGACCAAGAAGAAGGCGCTCGAGAAGTGGGCGAGCTTCACGCCCAAGATCGGCTACCCGGACAAGTGGCGCGACTGGAGCGGCCTGTCGGTCTCGCGCATGAGCTACGTCGGCAACGTCATGGCCTCGGCGAAGTTCGAGCACGCATGGCGCATGGCCAAGATCGGCAAGCCGGTCGACCGCAGCGAGTGGGGCATGACCCCGCAGACCGTCAACGCCTACTACAACGCCGCTCAGAACGAGATCGTGTTCCCGGCGGCGATCCTGCAGCCGCCGTTCTTCGACGCCAAAGCCGACCACGCGCTCAACTACGGCGGCATCGGCGCCGTGATCGGTCACGAGATGGGCCACGGCTACGACGACCGCGGCAGCCAGTTCGACGCCAAGGGCAACTTCAGCAACTGGTGGACCGACGAGGATCGCAAGGCCTTCACCGCGCGCACCGACCTGCTGGTCAGCCAGTTCGACGACTACGTCGTGCTCGACGACGTACACGTGAAGGGCAAGCTCACGCTCGGCGAGAACATCGCCGACCTCGGCGGCCTCGCGGTGGCCTACGACGCCCTGCAGCTCGCGCTCGCGCGCCATCCGGAAGGCAAGGCCGCGATCGACGGCCTCTCGCCGGAGAAGCGCTTCTTCATCAACTGGGCGCGCGTATGGCGCACCAACACGTTGCCCGAGGAGTCGCGCGTGCTCGCCAACACCGATTCGCACGCCCCGGGCAAGTTCCGCGCGATCGGCGCACCGTCGAACATGCCGCTGTTCGCCGAGGCGTTCGGCTGCAAGGCCGGCGACGCGATGGTGCGTCCGGCCGACGTGCGCGTGAAGATCTGGTGATCGGCGCGCGTCGGTCGCCCGGGTAACGTGGAATCCACACCGCGGATTCCGCGATCCGGTACGGCGTCAGGCGACACGGCGGAATCGCCTGCGGCGGTTCCGCCCTACCCATCGTGCCGTAGGGCGGAACCCGCGTAGCGGATTCCGCCGCCGCAGCGGTGAAAGCCGGCACGGCAACGCCTTCTGCACTTCTTGCGTCACGCGCTCGAGTCCGGGTCAGGGATCACCCCTTGCGCAGGCAACCCAGCACGATGCCGCCCATCGTGCGACGCGGCGCACCGGGGCGCCCGGCCGCGGCGAAGCGATCGAGGCAGGCGGCCTGCACGTCGAGCAGGGTCGGTGAGGACACCGGGCCGCGCGCGACGAGCACGATGCGCCCTTCGGACTCGCTGCCCGGCTCCGTGAGCCCCCAGTAGGCATCGCGGCGATGCGCGGTGAGCACGCCGCCGAGCACGATGGCGACATCCATGAGCATCGATCGGGCACGATCGCCTTCGGCGAACGCACTCGCATCCCAGGCTGCAGGATCGGCCAGCGACGTCTCGGCCAGCGCGAGCGGCGGCCAGGCCTGCCGCGCCCAGCGTTCGAGCGAGGCGAGCACGGGGGCGGGATCGGGCGCATGCAGGCCACGCGGCAGGTCGATGCCCCAGCCTTCGAGCAGGCGCGCGAGCACCTGCGTACGGTGCGCTCGCACCGCGAGCAGATGACGCAGGTTGGCGGCCCGCTCGGTCTCGCCGAGCGAACCCGGCGCGCCAACGAAGGGCACGAGGTAAGGCGGGTACTCGCGAAGCCTTTCGGCGAGCACCGGCGCTGTGGGCGCGGGCGGGTTGCGCCAGCGTCGCCATCCGCGCGTCACCGTACGCAGCCAACCCCGTGTCGCATTCATCGGGACGGTTCACGGCAGGTGGCGTCGCCCGAGGATCACGGCAACGTGCGCGGACGCGGAACTGGGGTTTACCCGCAGGTGCGCGCCCGCCGGGGTTTGCCCTAGCTGCGATCACGTGCCGCAAGGCCTAGCGTGGCCATCCTGCCGGCGCCGTGCGTGCGCAGGCGCCACGCGCGCAGAGGGAGCCTCGCCATGACCGATTTCTCGACGCAGAACACCGTCCAGACCAGCGGCACGTTCAACACCGCCGCCGCCAACTTCTCCGCCGCACCGGCCGCCGACAACGCGACCACCGCGCAGACCGTCGCCGACCTGTTCCGCGAAGGCCGCCAGGGCGAGGCGACGGCCGCGCTCGATGCCGCGCGCGAGGGCCAGCCGCAAGCCGTGCAGGACGCCCTCGACCGCATGGTCGCCGCGCGCCTGGACATGTCGCTCAATCCGTCGCCGCAGCTCGGCGCGCAGACGCTGTTCGCGAGCCCGGCCGAGATCGGCAACACGATCCGCCGCGTCAACGACGCCGGCACCAACCCGCCCGCGATGCCCGACACGACGAACCTCACCGACACGCAGAAGTTCGACGTCTATTCGAGCATCGTCGAGACGCGCGGCAACCAGGCCGCACAGGACGCCCTCGCCAACGGCGATCGCGTGATCCTCGGCCTGCGCAACGAGAACATCACCACTGCGAACAACGGCCAGGGCGTCTACGACGACCGCCTCGCCGTGATCGCGCGCGATGCCGACGGCACCGTGCACGTCAACGAATTCAATCGCGCCTCGACCGAACCGACGGCCCAGTACGATGCCAATCAGCGCACCAACCCGGATGTCACGTTCCGCCGCGGTGACGGCGTGGACGTGACCGGCGACGGTGTCGGCGAACTCGGCCGCATCGCCGAGGGCACGATGGAAATGCTCGAGACGACGCATCGCAACCCGGCCTCGGCCGGCACCAACTTCTCGCTGCGTCCGACCGACGCCGCGGTCGCCGCCGCCCCGAACGGCGTGCAGCGCGACACCAACCACGACGGCTACTTCAACGCCGACGATCCGGGCGGTTCGGTCGCGCTCAACAACACGTTCAAGATCCACTCGGGCAGCCGCACCAACACCGACTCGGCCGGATGCACTACCCTGCATCCCAATGACTTCGCGTCGTTCCGGGATGCGGTGACCGCCGATGCCGACCAGAACCGCTGGCAATACGTGCTCTCGCACACCGCACCGTGATGCGATGACGGGACGCGCGATCGCCTTGCTCGCGGCGGCATCGTTCGCCGCGAGCCTCTCCCACGCGGCGCCGCAAGGCGCCGCGCCTGCGCACGCCACCGAGTGCCGCGTAGAAGCCTGGGCGGCCGACCGCGACCCGGCCGGCCTCAACGTGCGCGAGGCGCCCTCGCGTGACGCACGCGTGCTCGGCACGCTGCCGCCGATGGTCAATCCCGACGGCGAGCGCGACTACGGCATCGAGTTCCGCGTGACCGGCTCGAAGGACGGCTGGCTGCGCATCGACGGCGCGCGCGACGATCCGGGCCGCAGCGGTCAGGCGTCCCCTCGCCCCACTTACGCCGGTACGGGCTGGATCGCCGGCAACCTCGTCCGTTTCACGGTGCAGTCCGCGCACGGTTACGAGAAACCCGATTCTGCGAGCACGCGCCTCGTCGACCTCGGCGAGCACTGGCTCACCGATCGCGGCGAGGTCACGCGCATGATCGCCTGCGAGGGCGACTGGGCGCTCGTCGAATTCATGCTGCGCGGCGACGGCAAGGCTGCGCACGGCGCGCCACAGCGCGCATGGTTCCGCGGCATCTGCGCGAACCAGGAAACCACCTGCGACGGCGTCGGCGACTGACGGGACGACCGCATACGGCGCCCATGTGCCGGTGGATCGACGACAGGGCATCCGTATCGCCGCCTGTGGCGCATGCGGGGCATGCCGGCGCGCGGACGTGACTGGACGCATGGATGTCCGGATACCTGCGCAGGGGGCGCTTGCGCGCGGCATGTGACGTTACGCGCACGGGCGATGCGCCGTCATGGCACGGTGTTTTTCGTTGTGCCTCCGCCCCCAGCGTGGATAATCCACGCCCCTAGACGATTCGCGAGTCACGATGCAGCTGGTTCCAGGCCAACGCTTTCTCTCCAACGCCGAGCCCGAGCTCGGCCTCGGAACGCTCATCCGCATCGAAGGTCGCAGCGTGCAGGTGCTGTTTGCGACGGCCGGCGTGCTGCGGCAGTACGCCGCACACAGCGCGCCGATCGCGCGCGCCGAGTTCCGCGCCGGCCAGAAGATCACCGGCAAGGGCATCAGCTTCACGATCGAACACGTCGGCGAGTCGGACGGCCTGCTCGAGTACCGCGGCGGTGGCCACGTGCTCAACGAGGCCGAACTCGACGACGCGCAGGCGATCTCGCGCGCCGACGAGCGCCTGATCTCGGGCCGCGTCGACCGCGCCGATCGTTTCGACTTCCGCATCGAGGCGCTGCTGCGCCGCGCCGATGCGCTGCGCTCGCCGGCCTGGGGTCTCGAGTCGGCCCGCATCGACCTCATCGCGCACCAGCTGCGCGTCGCCGAAGTGGCCGCGATGCGCCAGCCGCTGCGCGCGCTGCTCGCCGACGAGGTCGGCCTCGGCAAGACCATCGAGGCGGGCATGATCCTGTCGCGCCTCGTCGCGAGCGGACGCGTCGGCCGCGTGCTCGTGCTGCTGCCCGAAAGCCTCGTCTACCAGTGGTTCGTGGAACTGCTGCGTCGCTTCAACCTGCAGTTCTCGCTGTTTGACGAGGAGCGCTGCGAATCGATCGAGATCGGCCACCCGGGCCACAACCCGTTCCTCGACGAGCAACTCGTCATCGCGAGCATCGGCTTCCTGAGCGGCGACACCAAGCGCGCCACGCAGGCGATCGAGGCAGGCTGGGACCTCGTCATCGCCGACGAGGCGCACCACCTCGCGTGGACGCCCGAAGCGGCGAGCACCGAATACACCGTGGTCGAATCGCTCGCCGCGAGTGTGCCGAATCTGCTGCTGCTCACCGCGACGCCCGAGCAGCTCGGCCGCAGCGGCCACTTCGCGCGCCTGCGCCTGCTCGATCCCGCGCGCTACCACGACCTCGACGCCTACGTGGCCGAGGCCGACGGCTACGCCGAACTCTCGCGCCTCGCCGGCAAGCTGCACGACGGCGAAGCGCTCGACGGCGACGAACGCGCCGCGCTGCTCGCACGCCTCGGCGACGACCCCGAACTCGCCGCACTGCTCGATGCCGGCGACGAGGCCTCGCGGCGTACACTGCTCGACGCGCTGATCGACCGCCACGGCACCGGTCGCGTCATGTTCCGCAACCGCCGCGTGCAGGTCGGCGGCTTCCCGCGCCGCGTGCCGCAGCTCACCACGCTCGACGGCAGCCTGCTCGACGACAGCCAGCGCCAGCGCCTGCTGGGCGAGTTCCATCTCGACCTGCAGCCGCGCGCTCCCGAAGTCGAGCTCGCCTACGCCGACGATCCGCGCCTGGAATGGCTGCTCGGCCTGCTCGAGCGCCTCGGCGACGACAAGCTGCTGCTGATCTGCCGCACCCAGGCCAAGGTGCTCGCACTCGAAGAAGCGCTGCGCACGCGCAGCGGCGTCAAGGTCGCGCGCTTCCACGAAGGCATGACGCTGATGCAGCGCGACCGCAACGCGGCCTACTTCGCCGACCGCGAAGGCGCGCGCCTGCTGCTGTGCTCGGAGATCGGCTCGGAAGGCCGCAATTTCCAGTTCGCGCACCACCTCGTGCTGTGGGACATGCCGGTCGATCCGGACCTGCTCGAGCAGCGCATCGGCCGCCTCGACCGCATCGGCCAGAAGCACGACATCCAGATCCACGTGGCCGCGTTCTCGGGCACCGCACAGCATGCGCTGATGCGCTGGTACGACCTCGGCCTCGACGCGTTCCGCGGCAGCCCGTCGGACGGCCGCGAACTGCTCAAGCGCTTCGGTGCACGCCTCGTCGAACTCGCCGAGCAGCACGCCCACGGCGGCGAGGATCCGGATGCCGAGATCGACGCGCTGATCGGCGAGACGAGGGCGACGCACGAGGAGCTCTCCGCACTCGTCAACGCAGGCCGCGACCGCCTGCTCGAGCTCGCGAGCAGCCGCCAGGGCCACGAGGAACGCCTGCGCCGCGCCCTCGCGGACGCCGATGCCGACCTCACCAGTGACGACTTCGTGCTGCGCCTGTTCGAGCAGTTCGGCATCGAGAGCGACGAAAGCGGTGCACGCACCGTCATCCTCGATCCGGAATATCTCAGCACCGACGGCTTCCCGGGCCTCAAGGACGGCCCGCAGCAGGTCACCTTCGACCGCGGCGTCGCGCTCGCGCGCGAGGACCTGCAGCTGCTGCGCATGGACCACCCGATGGTCGCCGGCGCGCTCGACATGCTCGTCGAGGGCGAGCACGGCAATGCCTCGTTCCTCGTCGACGACGCGCTGCCGCCGCGCAGCGCGCTGCTCGAATGCGTATTCGTGCTGTCCTGTGTGGCCGACCGTTCGCTCGCAGTCGAACGCTACCTGCCGCCGATCCCGCTGCGCATCGTCGTCGACACGCGCCTGCTCGCGCGCGCCGATTTCCAGCCCAGCGCCGACAGCATCGCGCGCGCGGCCGACCGTGCGATCGAGTACACCAAGTACCGCCCCGTGCTGACCAAGCTCGTCAAGCCGATGCTCGCGCACGCCGAGACGCTCGCGCGCGAACGCACCCAGCGCGAGATCTCGACCGCGCTCGGCCGCGCCGAAGGCGAACTCGGCAACGAGCACGCCCGCCTCGTCGCGCTCGCCCGCGTCAACCCGGCCGTGCGCCAGGAAGAGATCGACGCGCTCGAGGCCGAACTCGAAGCCCTGCGCACGGCGATCCCGCAGGCCACGCCCCGCCTCGACGCGGTGCGTTTCGTCTGCAGCGTGGATTTCCTCAACCTGCGCTGAGGGCGCGAGCAGGCGGGATCGCGGCGAGCGATTCCGCCGCGAGTCACGTCGCTGTGTTGCTCTCGATTTCCGCGCGACGCATCGTCCCAGAGAATTCGTCATCCCGGCGGAAGCCGGGATCCCCTTCAGCGTCGAGAAGCGAGATGCGCTCCGAAGCGCGCGCGACACGTCGGTATCGTCGAGCCACGGCGAGAAGCCGCCCTGGATCAGTTCGGCGATCGGCGAGCGCGGCACCAGCGCGCGCGTGTCGGACTTGAACTCGAGACCCGCGAACCAGGCCTTGCCGGTCAGATAGGCGACCGGCGTGCGGTTCGCGATGCGCGCCTCGAACAGCGCGAGCACGGCCTGCTTCTCGTCGGCGGTCAGGCGGGCCTGGCCGTAGGCCGGCGACAGGTCGTGCGGCAGGTGCAGCGCCTGCAGCACGAGGTGGGTCGCCTCGTCGAGCGCGTTGTCGTAGCTGTGGCCGAACGTGAGGCCGGCGGCGCCGAAGCGGCTCGCGCCGTAGCGGATGAAGTCGATGATCGAGGCGAGTTCGGCGGTCATGCGGCGGCGCAACGTCGGCGGGGGCCGGCCAGTATAAGCCGCGCGCGAGCCGCCATGCGGCACCGCGTCGTGCGTCGCGATGCCGCCGGCTATACTGGGCGGATGAATCGACTCCGCATGTCTGGACGGATCGGCGCGACGCCGCTCATCGTCATCGCCGCCCTCGCCGTCGCGATCGGCTTCTGGGCCGGTGCCCGCTGGTTCGCCGCGCCGCCGCTCGCGCTGTCGACCGCGGTCATGTACCCGTCGCGCTCCGTGGTGCCCGAGTTCACGCTCGCGCGCGCCGACGGCAAGCCGCTGACGCTGGCCGACTGGCAAGGCCACTGGACCGTCGTGTTCTTCGGCTTCACGAACTGCCCCGACATCTGCCCGAACACGCTGGGCACGTTCAAGCAGGTCTGGAACGATCTCGCCGCGCAGGGCAAGACCGACCGCCTGCGCTTCGATTTCGTCTCGGTCGACCCGCAGCGCGACACGCCCGAGCAGCTCGCACGCTACGTCGGCTTCTTCCACCCCGATTTCGTCGCCGCGACCGGCAGCGACGACGAGCTCACGCGCCTGACCCGCGCGCTCGGCCTCGTCTACGCGCGCGGTCCCGAGGAGAACGGCACCTACTCGGTCGACCACAGCGCCTCGGTCGTCATCGTCGATCCGCAGGGTCGCCGCGCCGGCCTGTTCCGTCCGCCGTTCGAGGCCGCGCGCATCGTCGCCGACCTCGCCGTGCTCGCGGAGACGCCGTGATGCGCCCGTCGATCCTGCTGCAGTACGCACTGCCCCACCGCCTGCTGACGCGCGTCGTCTACTGGGCGACGCGGCGCACGTGGCGGCCGTGGAAGGATTTCCTGATCGGCCAGATCGCACGCCGCTACCGCGTCGACCTGACCGAGGCGAAGACCGCCGACTTCGCCGCCTACCCGCATTTCAACGCGTTCTTCACGCGCGAACTCAAGGCCGGCGCGCGCCCCCTCGATGCCGATCCCGCCGCGCTGCTGTGTCCGGCCGACGGCCGCATCAGCCAGTCGGGCCCGATCGAGGCCGGTCGCATCTTCCAGGCCAAGGGCCAGTCGTTCACGGCCGCCGAACTGCTCGGCGACGAGGCCGAGGCCGCCGCCTACGCCGACGGCCACTTCGCGACCGTGTACCTGTCGCCGCGCGACTACCACCGCGTGCACATGCCGCTGTCCGGCGAACTCGTCTCGACGCTGCACGTGCCGGGCCGCCTGTTCAGCGTGGCGCCGTTCGCGGTCGCCGACATCCCGCGCCTGTTCGCACGCAACGAGCGCCTCGTCTGCCATTTCCAGGGCGAGCACGGTCCGTTCGCGGTGGTCATGGTCGGCGCGATGCTCGTGTCGAGCGTGTCGACGGTCTGGGGCGATCTCGAGATCCCGCCCTACGCCTCGAAGCCGTCGCCGAAGGACTACCGCGGTCGCGGCCTGCACCTCGCGCGCGGCGCCGAGATGGGCCGCTTCAACATGGGCTCGACCGTGATCGTGCTGCTGCCGCGCGGCGGCGGACGCTTCGAAGGCCTGACGCCGGAGCAGCCCGTGCGCATGGGCCAGCGCGTCGGCACGCTGCCAGCCTGAACCGCATCCCCCTCACGAACGCAACCCGGGCCTCCACGGGGTCGTTTCAGCAGGAACGATGTGGTGCAATCGGGCGAACTGTGACCCAAGCGTCAGGCCTCGTCGCCTCGACGGCCTAGAATCGGGCAGACGGACGGTCGCGGAATCCCGATCGCCGCACATTCGCTACAGGGGAACCTCATGTCCATCCTCACCCGACTGATCGCCCTGACCCGCGGCATGCAACTGCGTCGCCAGTTCAAGGACATCGAGAAGGCCCTCGAGCAGCTCGCGCCGAACGCGCGCCGCCAGCTTGCCGCCCTCGCCATGCGCGAGTTCTCGAACGCCGCCAAGAGCGAGTTCCCGCATCTCTACGCCACGCCGCCCGACGCCAAGTACGCGCCGTGGGGCACCGGCACCGCGCTCGGCATGGAACGCATGCGTTCCGACAGCCTGCAGGTGCGCCTGCGCGGCGTCGCGCTGTGGCTGATCGTGTCGTTCCACGAGACCAAGGATTCGCCGTACCCCGAGCAGCGCGAGCTGCATCGCCAGGTCATGCGCACGCTGCGCACGCTCAAGGAATCGGCCAACCCCACCGATTCCACCGATGCCTACTTCGCGGACCGCACGCAGGCTGCGTGAGGTCCCGCGGGCGCCTTGAGCGCCCACTCCCGAAGACTCCCCGTCCGCGTGTGCGCGGTACACCGCCAGCGACACCGCGAGTCACGCCATGACGTCACTTCCGCTGACGAGCCGGCACTACGCTTACTTCAGGATCACCGGTCCCGGCACGCATGCCGAGATCACCGCGTTGCTCGGGTTCAAGCCCTCGCAGGCCTGGGACGTCGGCGACATCAGTCCCGTCAGCGGTCGCGCACGCGAGTTCATGAGCTGGAGCATGGGCAGTGGTCTCGATGACACGCACCCGCTCGTCGAGCACGTCGGCACGCTACTGATGTTCCTGTCGACGAAAGCCGAATCCCTGCGCACGCTGTGGGTCGACTTCGACCTCACCCTGCAATGCGTCGGCTACTTCCCGCATGGGGGGCATGGCGTCCACTTCACACGCGAACAGGTCAGGCAGGCCGCCCGACTCGGCATCGCGCTGGACCTCGACTTCTACGACGTCGACAACCACGGTCACGAGCGCTAGCGATCGACGCAGGGAGCCCGGGTCAGGTTCATTGGCCTGGCGAGAACATCGCTTGACGGCCTGCGCTTCAGGGCGAATGAACCTGCCCCAGCTCCAAGGCCAGGCTACAAGGGACGGTCCCGTTCTCCGTCGACACGCGCCGGCGCGAGACTCACGGGACGCCGGAGCGGTCTGCGACGGATCGACGGGGAAGCCGAAGACCGACCTCAGCGCGCTGAACACCCCGTCAGGCGGATCACCTGCCCCACGCGGATCGGGTAATGCGGCCCACGGATGCCGTTCGCCCTGGCGAGATCCTCGACCTTGGCGCAGCCCGAGCGGCGTGCGATCGCACCGAGATTGTCGCCCTTGCGCACCGTGTAGCTGCGCGTGGTGGTCGACGGTCCCGAGCGCGCCGCACGCGCGGCGGCCGGCTTCGCGGCCGAGGTCGTCGCGGTGGCGGAGCTGAGTTCGCCCGCGAGCGTGGCCCAGCGGCCGCCCGTGCACGAGCTCGCATAGACGGCTTCGAGCTGCGCCGGCACTTCCAGGCGCGTGCCGACCGCGAGCTTGGTTTGCGGATCGAGCGCCGGGTTGAGGTTGCGCAGCACGCGGAACCAGCCGTCCTGGACGCCTTCGTTGCCGAGGCACACCGTCAGCTCGGCCAGCGTCGCCGGCTGCTTGAGCACGAGGTTGCCGGCGCGGCCGTCGACCTTCGGGAACTGCAGGCGGTAGCGCTCCGGATGCAGGAACAGCCACGCCGCGGCGAGCACCATCGGCACGTAGTCGCGCGTCTCGGACGGCAGTTCGCCGTAGACCTTCGGATCCCAGAAGCTCGTCGCGCCGCCGCGGCCGGCGAGGCGCTGCATGCGACCTTCACCACCGTTGTACGCGGCGACCACGAGTTCGAGGTTGCCGTTGAAGATCGCGAGCTGCTCGTTGATGTAGGCCGCGTTCGAGACAAAATGCACAGGCATGGTCGCCGCAGGTCATGGTGCGTGACACCAACACGGAAGAAGGCATCCGCAACGACGACCCCGCCTTGCGAAGCACGGCCTCCCTCATCCGCGTACGACGGCCCCGAGTGGGAGCTCCAGGCTCACGCCATGTTCGCGAGCTTCGGCAAGACGAAGATGCCGAGCACGACCGTACCCGCCACGACCAGGGCGACGTGGTAGTTGAATACGGCGAGCAGCACCAGCCAGAACCTGCGCTGCTCGACCTCTATCACCTGCCGCCACGCCAGGAAGGCGAGAGCAACCGTCGCGGCGAGCGTCCCGAACGCGCACCACGCGCTGTTGAGGGCAACCTGATACGCGGACACCGAGAAAGCCGGCACGTGCACGCCGACCGCGTCGGCGAGGCCTTGCGGATACGCCGAGAGCACCAGGGCGCAGAGGACGTACGTCATGACCAGCGCCAGAGCGCTGGCGGCAAAAGCGAATGCCGTCAGCGCCGACCGGATCCTTCCCATCCTGGGCGGCACGTCCATCGACATGCCAGCCTTACGCCACCGCCTTCGGCTGCCGCATCATCAGCGCGAACAGGTCCGACAGCTTGTCGCGCATCTGGCGGCGGTCGACGATCGCGTCGATCGCGCCGTGGTCGATCAGGAATTCGGAGCGCTGGAAGCCTTCCGGCAGCGTCTCGCGCACGGTCTGCTCGATCACGCGCGGGCCGGCGAAGCCGATCAGCGCCTTGGGCTCGCCGATGTTGACGTCGCCGAGCATCGCGAAGCTCGCCGAGACGCCGCCCGTGGTCGGGTGCGTGAGCACCGAGATGAACGGCAGGCCCGCGGCGCGCAGGCGCGCGAGTGCGGCCGAGGTCTTGGCCATCTGCATGAGCGAGAGCAGGCCTTCCTGCATGCGCGCGCCGCCGGTGGCCGAGAAGCACACGAACGGCATGCGGTGTTCGAGCGCGAACTCGGCCGTGCGCGTGAACTTCTCGCCGACGACCGAGCCCATCGAGCCGCCCATGAACGAGAACTCGAACGCGACCGCGGCGAGCGGGTTGCCCTTGATGCGGCCGTGCATCGCGATCAGCGCATCCTTCTCACCGGTCTGCTTCTGCGAGGCGACGATGCGGTCCTTGTACTTCTTGGAATCCTTGAAGCGCAGCGCGTCGACGGGTTCGAGGTCGGCGAACAGCTCGGCGCTCGTGCCGGCGTCGAGCAGCGCACCGAGGCGCTTGCGCGCACGGATCGGATGATGGTGCGCGCACTTCGGGCACACCATGAGGTTGTTCTCGAGCTCGGGGCCATAGAGCACGGCACCGCAGCCGTCGCACTTCTCCCACAGGCCCTCGGGCACCTTGCCCTTGGCGGTGCCCTGCGTGCGGATACGCGGGGCCATGAGTTTCTGCAACCAGTTCATCGCATGTCTCCCAGGGTGCCGGCGCGGACGTCGCGCGCCGGGCGTGGATGTCAGGGCGTTCGCACGCCGTCGAGGGCGCTGCGGATCGGCGCGAGGAAATCGCGCGCACGCCGCGCCGCGGTGTCGGCATCGGGTGCGTCGGCGAGATACGCGACCAGCGCACTGCCGATCACGACCGCATCGGCCGCCGCGGCGACCGCGACCGCCGTGGCTGCGTCGCGTACGCCGAAGCCGACCGCGACCGGAATCGAACCGCCTTGCTGGATGTGAGCGACGCGCGCGCCCACCTCCGACACGTCGAGGCGATCAGCACCGGTGATGCCCGCGAACGACACGTAGTAGACGAAGCCGCGCGCACGCGCACGGATCGCGGCGAGGCGCGCATCGGTCGTGGTCGGCGCGACGAGGAACACCTGGCGCAGGCCCGCATCGGTCAGCGGTGCGAGCGTGTCGGACTCCTCGACCGGCACGTCGACGACGAGCACGCCATCGACGCCGGCCGCGACGGCCTCGGCGGCGAAGCGCGCATAACCGAAGATCTCGATCGGGTTGAGGTATCCCATCAGCACGACCGGCGTCTGCGCATCGCGCTCGCGGAACGTGCGCACCGCGGCGAGGATCGCCTCGATGCCGACGCCGCGCGCGATCGCGCGTTCGCTCGCATGCTGGATCACCGAGCCATCGGCGACGGGATCCGAATACGGCACGCCGAGTTCGATGAGGTCGGCACCGCCGTCGACGAGCGCGTGCATGATCGCGACGGTCGCTTCGGGCAGCGGATCACCGGCCGTGACGAACGGAATGAGGCCCTTGCGTCCGGCCGCACGCAGCGCGGCGAAGCGCGCGTCGATGCGCTGGGTGGTGGCGCCGCTCGACACGGGCATGGCGTCGACGGCGCTCACAGCGAGATCCCCTCGCGTGCGGCGATCGTGTGCACGTCCTTGTCGCCTCGTCCGGACAGGTTGCACAGCACGAGCTTGTCCTTCGGCAGCTCGCGCGCGAGCTTCATCGCCTGCGCGACCGCATGGCTGGATTCGAGCGCGGCGAGGATGCCCTCGGTGCGCGCGAGTTCGTGGAACGCGGCCAGCGCCTCGTCGTCGGTGACGCCTTCGTAGCGCGCGCGGCCCGAGTCCTTGAGGAATGCATGCTCGGGGCCGACGCCGGGGTAGTCGAGGCCGGCCGAGATCGAATGCGTCTCGGTGATCTGGCCGTGGTCGTCGCAGATCACGTAGGTCCGGTTGCCGTGCAGCACGCCCTTGCGGCCGGCCGCGAGCGAGGCCGCGTGGCGGCCCGTGTCGATGCCGTCGCCGGCCGCTTCGGCGCCGACGATGGCGACGTCACGGTCATTGAGGAACGCATGGAACAGGCCGATCGCGTTCGAGCCGCCGCCGACGCAGGCGGTCAGCACGTCGGGCAGACGCCCGAACTGCTCGAGCATCTGCGCGCGTGCCTCGCGGCCGACGACGGCATTGAAGTCGCGCACCATCATCGGATACGGGTGCGGACCCGCTACGGTGCCGATGATGTAGAACGTGTCGGCGACGTTGGTGACCCAGTCGCGCATCGCCTCGTTGAGCGCGTCCTTGAGCGTCTTCGAGCCCGAGGTGACCGGCACGACTTCGGCGCCGAGCAGCTTCATGCGGTAGACGTTGATCTTCTGGCGCTCGATGTCGACCGCGCCCATGTAGACGATGCAGTCGAGGCCGAAGCGCGCGCACACGGTCGCGGTGGCGACGCCGTGCTGGCCCGCGCCGGTCTCGGCGATGATGCGGCGCTTGCCCATGCGGCGCGCGACGAGCGCCTGGCCGATCGTGTTGTTGATCTTGTGCGCGCCGGTGTGGTTCAGGTCCTCGCGCTTGAGCAGGATCTGCGCGCCGCCGATCTTCTGCGACAGGCGCTCGGCGTGGTAGATCGGCGAGGGACGGCCGACGTAGTACTTGAGGTCGCGCTCGAACTCGGCGAGGAACGCGGGATCCTCGCGCATCGCGAGGTAGGCCGCGGTGAGTTCCTCGAGCGGCGGCATGAGCGTCTCGGGCATGTAGACGCCGCCGAAGTCGGCGAAGCGCCCGTGCGCATCGGGGTACGCGTGGTAGTCGGAGACGGTGATCGGTTCGTTCACGAAGCTGGCCTGGTGAGAGCGTGGTCGGCGGCGCGCACGGCCGCGACGAAATCCTGCATGCGCCGCGCATCCTTGATGCCGCGGGCGGCTTCGATGCCGCTGGAGACGTCCACCGCGTACGGCCGCACCTGCGCGATCGCCGCGCCGACGTTGCCCGCGTCGAGCCCGCCCGCGAGGATCAGCGGACGGCCCGTCCCGGTGGCGCGCGACCAGTCGAACGTCGCGCCGCCGCCGCCCTGCCCGCCGCTCGCATGCGCGTCGAGGAGGAAGCCGGCGGCTCCGGGGTAGCCGGTCGCATAGCTTGCCACATCCGCGACCGAGCCCATCGGCACGGCCTTGATCCAGGGCGTGCCACAGGAGGTGCAATCGGCGGCGGCTTCCTCGCCGTGGAACTGCACGAGGTCGGGCCGCACGGTGGCGACCACCTCGCGCACCCAGGCGGGATCGTCGTCCATGAACAGCGCGACGGCGCCGACGAACGGCGGCAGCGCACGAAGCAGGCGCACCGCCTCGGCGAGCCCGACGAAGCGCGCACTGCGGCGCGTGAACACGAAACCGAGCGCGTCGACGCCGAGCGCGACCGCGGCCTGCGCATCCTCGGCGCGCGTGATGCCGCAGAACTTGATGCGCGTGCGGATCATGCCTCGGACACCTCAGCCGGGAGCGCGAAACGCGCAGGATAGCGTGGCGCGAGGAAGCACAGCCCCGCGGCGACCGCGGTGGGCCCGGCGACGCTGCGGTCACGCCCCGCGAGCAGCTCGGCCAGCCACGCGACCGGGCGCTCGCCGCGGCCGACCGGCAGCAGCGAACCGACGATGTTGCGCACCATGTGGTGCAGGAACGCGTTGGCTTCGATCTCGACGTGCACGCGGTCGTCGTCGCGCACGACGCGCAGCGTGCGCACGTTGCGGTGCGGCGTGCGCGCCTGGCAGGCGATCGTGCGGAACGCGCTGAAGTCGTGCTCGCCGATCAGCGCCTGGCCGGCCGCGTGCATCGCCTCGTCATCGAGCGGCTGGCGCTCCCAGGCGACGTAGCGCGCGTCGAGCGCGGGCCGCGCGGTGCGGTTGAGGATCGTGTAGCGGTAGCGCCGCGCGGTCGCCGAGAAGCGGGCGTGGAAATCGTCGGCGACGATGCGTGCCCAGCGCACGCCGACGCTGCGCGGCAGGCGCGCGTTGGCGCCGAGCATCCAGCCGCGCTCGCCGCGTTCGGCGTCCGAATCGAAATGCACGACCTGGCAGCGCGCGTGCACGCCGGCATCGGTGCGACCGGCGCAGGTCACCTCGACCGCGTGGTCGGCCACCGACGACACCGCCTGCTCGACCGCCGACTGCACGTTCGCGGCATGCGACAGGCGCTGCCAGCCGTGGAAGTCGGTGCCGTCGTATTCGATGCCGAGCGCGATGCGCAACGCGGGTTCCGGGGTGCGTGAGGACCGCCGATTATCGCGCGGAATGCGCCGCGGGCCCAGCGGTGGCGGGAACCGGTCCGGACGCACCGCCGCGGGATCAGGACGGCGGCGGGTTCTTTTCCAGTTGGGCTCACGTCCTGGCCTCAGGCCGTCTCATGCCGGTGAGCCCGCACTGCTGTCCGGGGAAAATCCGCACATCGCGCAACGCCGTCAGCGGAGCTGTCGCGTGGTGGCTTCCGCGCTGGCGTCGCGCGACTTCACAGGCTCGACGCGTCCTCCCGCAGTGGCGTTGCGCTTGAGCCCCTCTCCCTCCGGGAGAGGGGTTGGGGAGAGGGTGAGGGATCGTGACCACGTCCGGTCATCATCGCGATCCCACACCCTCATCCGGCCCTGCGGGTCACCCCGTATCGGAGTACGGGGCAGGCTCTTCTCCCGGAGGGAGAAGGGATAAAGATCGCGCCGCGTGTGTCCGCCGCGAGAGCGAATCGGCATCCCGGCGTTCGTCGTCGGAAGCCTCACGCGGCAACGCTATCGAGCGTTCGCTTCGAACTTTTCCCCGGACAGCAACGGATCGAGCCCGGAAACGACGAAGGCCGGGACATGCCCGGCCTTCGTCGTGTCATCACGTGGAGGCGTGGATCAGCCGATCTCGCCGATCAGCTTGCGGGCCTCGGCCTGCTGCGACGGGCTGCCTTCGGCGAGCACCTCCTCGAGCATCGCGCGGGCGCCTTCCGGATCGCCCATGTCGAGGTAGGCCTTGGCGAGGTCGAGCTTCGTGCCGATCGCATCGTCGCCGGCGAAGAACTCGTCGTCGTCGATCGTCGTCGCAGTCTCGTCTTCGGGCTCGGGCGCCGGCGGCGTGACGGGCTCGAAATCGAACGCTTCCGGTTCCTCGCGCGGCGCGGGCACCGGGGCCGGCGGGGGCGGCGTGAACGGCTCGATCGGCGGCAGGTCGAAGCTGAAGCCCGTGTCGGCCTCGGCCGGCTTCGCGGGTGGACGGCGATCGTCGAAATCGAACTCGAAATCGGACGGCGGCGCCGCCGGTGTTTCCGGCAACGCCTCGAACGCGGCCGTGCGGTACGGGTCGGCGGCCGGCTCCGGCGCGGGCGGCGGATCGTCGAACACGTAGCTGTCGTAGTCCGGCGCCTTGTCCTTGGTCGGCTCGTCGAACGAGAAGCCGTCGTCGCGCGGCGCACCGGTGTAGCTGTCGTCGGCGAAGTCGGTCAGCGACGCCGTGCCACCGAACAGCGGGTTGTGCGGGACGAGTTCCTCGCCCATCGCACGCGCCTCGCGCCACTCGGGCTGGTTCGGATCGGCGACGAACGCGTACATCTCCTCGGCGGCGGCCTCGAACTTGGTCGCGTCGCGGTTGGCGTAGTACAGGCTCAGCAGTTCGAGGTGCGCACCGGCGTTGCCGGGATCGCGGCGCACCTGGTCGATGAGCGCCTGCTCCTCGGCGTCGATCGGCGCGGCGGCGAAGCCGTCGTCGGCGGGCACCGGCGAGTCGCCGAACGAGTCGGCGATCGAGGCACGCTCGGTCGCGGCGGGCTTGCGCTTGCGCAGGCCGGCGACGCCGAGCAGCACGAGCAGCAGACCACCGACACCGGCGGCCCCGAGGGCCCACGGCTCGAGGTACCACGGCTGGGCCTCGGTGGCAGGCGCGGGCGTCGCCGCCGGGGTGGTCGCCGCGGGTTCGGTCACGGCGGGCTCGACCGGAGCAGCTACGGGCGGTTCGGTCGTCGCGGCAGGCGGTGTCGACGGCGCAGCCGGGTCGACCGGTGCGGTCGCCGTGGCCGGCGTTTCCGTGGTCACGGTCGGATCGGCCGGCGTGTCGACCGGCGGCGCGACGGGCGTATCGCCCTGTGCGGTCGCGGCGGGATCGGCAGGCTTGGTGTCGCCGCCCCAGATGTCATCCTTCGGCGGGGTCGTCGCGGGTGCCGCCGGCGTGGTCACCGGCTCGACCGGCGGCGGGGTCGGCGTCGCGGCCGCCGGAGGCGTCGCCGCGGCGGCCGGCGTCGACGGCTTGGCCGACGCGATCAGCGCGTCGTCCTGCATCTTCTGCAGCTTGTCGCGCAGCTCGGCGAGCTCGGAGTTCTGCAGCGAGATGAGCTTGTCGTTCTTGGTGCGGATCTCTTCGAGATCCTTGACGCGCGACTTGAGCTCGGCGCTTTCCTGCTCACGACTCGTGAGCGCTTCCTTGACGCGGGCCAGCTCGGCCTTCGAGGCCGCGTCGCCGGTACCGCCCGGCGTACCGCCGGCGGGACGATCGGCCGCGTTCTGGCTCGCCGAGCCTTCGCGCGGCGGCACGAGCGCGAGGCGCTCGCCGCTCGAGGTCGAGGACGGCCGCGACGTGGAGGATGCGGACGACGGCGTCGAGGTCGCGCCGGTGTCGGCGACGCGCGTCGGCGTCGACGCGCCACCGCGCCAGTCGTCGATCTGCGCGCGCACGGCGGCGGCCGCTTCGCGCGCCGTACCGGTCGCGGCGATCTCCTCGGCCGACGGGATGCGCAGCACGGAGCCGCGCTTGAGCGCGTTGACGTTGTCGCGATAGAACGCGTTCGGATTCGCCTTGAGCAGCGCGAGCATCATCTGGTTGACGTTGACGTCGCCCGAGCGCGTGGCACGTGCGATCTCGCCGAGCGTTTCGCCCGCGGCGACCGGGCCGTAACCCGTCCCGCTGACGCGCGGCGGCGTCGGTGCCGGAGCGGCAGCCGGCGGTGGCGTCGCAGCGGTCGCGCGCGGCGGCGTAGCCGGACGCGCAGGCGTGGACGGTGCCGGCGTGGCCGGCTTCGACGACGGCGGCAACGCCTGGGTCGGCGCACGTTCGGCGTCGGGCGTACCCGCGGCGACCGCGCTCGAGCCCTTCACGGCCGGCGCCATGACCGGCGGATCGAGCAGCACGGTGTACTCGCGCAGCAGACGGCCCTTGGGCCAGTTCGCCTCGACGAGCACGCCGAGGAACGGATCGCGCACCACATCCTCACTGGTCACGCGCACGACGGTCTCGCCGCGCGCGTTCTTTGCCATCGTGAACTGCAGCGGCACGCTGATGTTCGAGCGGCTCAGGCCGACGCGCTCGAAATCCTCGACGCTGGCGAGCTGCACGACGAGGCCCTCGGCCTCGTTCGGCGTGTTGAGGATGACCGGAATCTCGGCGACGAGCGGCTGGTTGAGCCCGGAACGGACCTGGATCGCGCCGAGTCCCAGCGCGAACGCATCGGTCACCCCCAGCGCGAGCGCGATGGCCAGCGACAATTGCAGCGGTCGTTTCATGAACAGCGCTCCCCAGAGGCTTTTGCGGGTTTTTTGGGCATTCCGACGGGCCGATGCGGCCCGTTTCAAGCTCGAAAATGCCTTATAACACAATCGTAACTACGGATTACAGATACGTTTTCGCCAACAGTTCCGCAACTTGCACGGCGTTCAATGCGGCGCCCTTGCGGATATTGTCGGAGACGATCCAGAGGTCCAGCCCGCGCGGATGCGAGATGTCCTCGCGCAGGCGTCCGACGAACACGGCATCGTTCCCCGCCGCGTCGCCGACCGGCGTCGGGTAGCCGCCCGCCTTGCGCTCGTCGACGACTTCCACGCCGGGCGCGCTTTGTAGCAACTCGCGGGCACGCTCCACCGTGATCTTGTCGCGGGTTTCGATATGCACGGCCTCGGCGTGGCCGAGGAACACCGGCACGCGCACGGCGGTCGGGTTCACCTGGATCGACTCGTCGCCGAGGATCTTGCGCGTCTCCCAGACCATCTTCATCTCTTCGCGCGTGTAGCCGTTGTCCTGGAAGTCGTCGATGTGCGGGATCACATTGAACGCGATCTGCTTGGTGAACTTCGACGGCTTGACCTCCTGGAAGTTGAGCAGCGCGGCGGTCTGGCGGCCGAGCTCCTCGATGCCCGAGCGGCCCGCACCCGAGACCGACTGGTAGGTCGCGACGTTGATGCGCTCGATGCCGGCCTCGCGGTGGATCGGCGCGAGCGCGACGAGCAGCTGCATCGTCGAGCAGTTCGGGTTGGCGATGATGCCGCGCTTCGTGTAGCCCGCGATCGCATCCGGATTGACCTCGCTGACCACGAGCGGCACGTCGTCGTCGCGGCGGAACTCCGAGGTGTTGTCGATGACCACGGCGCCCGCTTCCGCGGCGCGCGGCGCGTGCACGCGGCTGACGCTGCCGCCGGCCGAGAAGAACGCGATGTCGACGCCGGCGAAGTCGTACGTGGCCAGATCCTGCACGACCACCTGTTTGGCCCCGAATGCGATCTTCTCGCCGGCGCTGCGCTCGCTCGCGAGCGGCACGAATTCCGAGATCGGGAATTTGCGCTCGAGAAGGATCGAGATCAGCGTTTCACCGACGGCGCCGGTGGCGCCGACCAGAGCGACCTTGTACTTCTTGCTCATGCGGGTGTTGTCCTGGCAGGGATGCAGCGGAGGGAGGCGGAGCGGATCAGGGCGACGGCAGGCGCGGCAGCGCACTGCCCGGAACGAGGTTGGGCGGATCGCCTGCACGCGGGCCGAAGCCGAGCGCGGCGGCGAGATTGGCCACCGCGAGCGCGACCATCGCGCGCCGCGTCGCATGGCTCGCGCTCGCGATGTGCGGCGTGAGCACGACGTTGTCGCAGGCGAGCAGGCGTTCGTGCACGGCCGGCTCACCCTCGAACACGTCGAGGCCGGCGCCGGCGATGCGGCCCGCGGCGAGCGCCTCGGCGAGCGCGGCATCGTCGACGATACCGCCACGCGCGAGGTTGACCAGCGTCACGGTCGGCTTCATCGCCGCGAGCGCGGCGGCGTCGATCACGTGATGGCTCGAGGCCGAGTACGGCAGCACGAGCACGAGGTGATCGGACGACGCGAGCAGCATGTCGAACGACACCCAGCGCGCACGGCACGCGGCCTCGACCGCATCGGGCACGCGGCTGCGGTTGTGGTAGACGACGCGCATGTCGAAGCCGGCCGCGCGCCGCGCGATCGCCTGGCCGATGCGCCCCATGCCGAGGATGCCGAGCGTCGCACCGTGCACATCGGCGCCGAGCAGGCGGTCGAACGACCACTGCGTCCACGCTCCCGAGCGCAGCCAGCGCTCGGCCTCGGTGACGCGTCGCGCGGTCGCGAGCAGCAGCGCCCAGGCGAAGTCGGCGGTGGTCTCGGTGAGCACGTCGGGCGTGTTGGTCGCGGCGATACCGGCCGCGGCGAGCGCGGCGACGTCGAGGTTGTTGTAGCCGACGCCGACGTTCGCGACCGCGCGCAGGTGCTGCGCCCGCGCGATCGCCGCGCCGTCGATGCGCTCGTTGAGCGTGACGAGCGCGCCGTCGACGTCGCGCAGCGCGGTCGCGATCTGCGCCGGCGAATGCTCGGCGACGTCGGCCGTCGTGACGACGTCGGCGTGTTCGCGCAACGGCGCGAGCAGGTCGTCGAACAGCGGCTGCGAGACCCAGATGCGCGGACGGCTCATCGCGCGACCTCGCCCGGGATGCGTGGCGCGATCGCGCCGACATCGCCGCATTGCGCACGGTGGCGAAGTGCGTGGTCGACCAGCACGAGCGCGAGCATCGCCTCGACGATCGGCGTCGCGCGCAGGCCCACGCAGGGATCGTGGCGCCCTTTCGTGCGCACCTCGATCGGCTCGCCGGCGAGGTTCACGCTGCGCCCGTGCACGAGCAGGCTCGAGGTCGGCTTGAACGCGACGCTCGCGGTGATCGCCTGGCCGCTGCTGATGCCACCGAGGATGCCGCCGGCGTGGTTGGACAGGAAACCCTGCGGCGTGATCTCGTCGCGGTGCTCGGTGCCCTTCTGCGCGACCGCGGCGAAACCGTCGCCGATCTCGACGCCCTTGACCGCGTTGATCGACATGAACGCCGCGGCGAGGTCGGCGTCGAGCTTGCCGTAGATCGGTTCGCCCCAGCCCGGCGGCACGCCTTCGGCGACCACGTCGACGCGCGCGCCGACCGAATCGCCGGCCTTGCGCACCGCGTCGATGTAGGCCTCGAGCTCCTCGATCATCGAGGCGTCGGGCCAGAAGAACGGGTTGGTCTCGACGACATCCGCATCGAACGCGCCCGGGACGAGCGTACCGATCTGCGACACGTGGCCGCGTACGCGGATGCCGTGATGCTCGGCAAGCCACTTCTTGGCGACGACGCCTGCGGCGACGCGCATCGTCGTCTCGCGCGCCGAGGAGCGGCCGCCGCCGCGCGGGTCACGGATGCCGTACTTCTGCCAGTAGGTGTAGTCGGCGTGGCCGGGACGGAACGTCTCGAGCAGCTCGCCGTAGTCCTTCGAGCGCTGGTCGGTGTTGCGGATCAGCAGCGCGATCGGGGTGCCGGTCGTGCGGCCCTCGAACACGCCCGAGAGGATCTCGATCGCGTCGGCCTCGTGGCGCTGCGAGGTGTAGCGCGAGCGCCCGGTCGCGCGGCGCTCGAGATCGGCGGCGAAGTCGGCGGGATCGAGCGCGAGGCCCGGCGGGCAGCCGTCGATCACACAGCCGATCGCGGGACCATGGCTCTCGCCGAACGTCGTGACGGTGAACAGTTTTCCGAAGGCGTTGCTCGACACGGGCATTCCGGCTGGTGGGGACATGCCCGCGAATCGTGCATCCCGTACGCGCGGGCGGCGGTGCGGAATCCGGCGTCGCCGGAAGGATCAGCCGCGCGCGGCGAGCGCGGCGCCGATCGCGCCGGCATGCTCGACGAGATCTTCGCGCGTCAGCACGAACACGCCCATCGCGCCGACGTTGAACTCGACCCAGTTGAACGGCACCTGCGGCAGCAGCGCCGCGAGTGCGTGCTCGCTCTCGCCGACCTCGACGATGAGCACGCCGCCGTCCTCGAGATGGTCGGGCGCCTGCGCGAGGATGCGCAGCGCGATGTCGAGGCCGTCCTCGCCCGCGGTCAAGCCTAGCTTCGGCTCATGGCCGTATTCGGGCGGCAGCGCGGCGAATTCCTGTTCGGTCACGTACGGCGGATTGCTGACGATGAGGTCGTAGCGCTCGCCGCGGATGCCGCCGAACAGGTCCGAGGCGATCGCGCGCACGCGCGCGCCGACGTCCTGATACTCGATGTTCTCGCGCGCGAGCGACAAGGCGTCGTCGCTGACGTCGACGAGGTCGACCTGCCAGTCCGGGTTGTGCGAGGCCATCGCGATGCCGATGCAGCCCGAGCCGGTGCACAGGTCCAGCGCGCGCGACACGTCGGTATCGTCGAGCCACGGCGAGAAGCCGCCCTGGATCAGTTCGGCGATCGGCGAGCGCGGCACCAGCGCGCGCGTGTCGGACTTGAACTCGAGACCCGCGAACCAGGCCTTGCCGGTCAGATAGGCGACCGGCGTGCGGTTCGCGATGCGCGCCTCGAACAGCGCGAGCACGGCCTGCTTCTCGTCGGCGGTCAGGCGGGCCTGGCCGTAGGCCGGCGACAGGTCGTGCGGCAGGTGCAGCGCCTGCAGCACGAGGTGGGTCGCCTCGTCGAGCGCGTTGTCGTAGCTGTGGCCGAACGTGAGGCCGGCGGCGCCGAAGCGGCTCGCGCCGTAGCGGATGAAGTCGATGATCGAGGCGAGTTCGGCGGTCATGCGGCGGCGCAACGTCGGCGGGGGCCGGCCAGTATAAGCCGCGCGCGAGCCGCCATGCGGCACCGCGTCGTGCGTCGCGATGCCGCCGGCTATACTGGGCGGATGAATCGACTCCGCATGTCTGGACGGATCGGCGCGACGCCGCTCATCGTCATCGCCGCCCTCGCCGTCGCGATCGGCTTCTGGGCCGGTGCCCGCTGGTTCGCCGCGCCGCCGCTCGCGCTGTCGACCGCGGTCATGTACCCGTCGCGCTCCGTGGTGCCCGAGTTCACGCTCGCGCGCGCCGACGGCAAGCCGCTGACGCTGGCCGACTGGCAAGGCCACTGGACCGTCGTGTTCTTCGGCTTCACGAACTGCCCCGACATCTGCCCGAACACGCTGGGCACGTTCAAGCAGGTCTGGAACGATCTCGCCGCGCAGGGCAAGACCGACCGCCTGCGCTTCGATTTCGTCTCGGTCGACCCGCAGCGCGACACGCCCGAGCAGCTCGCACGCTACGTCGGCTTCTTCCACCCCGATTTCGTCGCCGCGACCGGCAGCGACGACGAGCTCACGCGCCTGACCCGCGCGCTCGGCCTCGTCTACGCGCGCGGTCCCGAGGAGAACGGCACCTACTCGGTCGACCACAGCGCCTCGGTCGTCATCGTCGATCCGCAGGGTCGCCGCGCCGGCCTGTTCCGTCCGCCGTTCGAGGCCGCGCGCATCGTCGCCGACCTCGCCGTGCTCGCGGAGACGCCGTGATGCGCCCGTCGATCCTGCTGCAGTACGCACTGCCCCACCGCCTGCTGACGCGCGTCGTCTACTGGGCGACGCGGCGCACGTGGCGGCCGTGGAAGGATTTCCTGATCGGCCAGATCGCACGCCGCTACCGCGTCGACCTGACCGAGGCGAAGACCGCCGACTTCGCCGCCTACCCGCATTTCAACGCGTTCTTCACGCGCGAACTCAAGGCCGGCGCGCGCCCCCTCGATGCCGATCCCGCCGCGCTGCTGTGTCCGGCCGACGGCCGCATCAGCCAGTCGGGCCCGATCGAGGCCGGTCGCATCTTCCAGGCCAAGGGCCAGTCGTTCACGGCCGCCGAACTGCTCGGCGACGAGGCCGAGGCCGCCGCCTACGCCGACGGCCACTTCGCGACCGTGTACCTGTCGCCGCGCGACTACCACCGCGTGCACATGCCGCTGTCCGGCGAACTCGTCTCGACGCTGCACGTGCCGGGCCGCCTGTTCAGCGTGGCGCCGTTCGCGGTCGCCGACATCCCGCGCCTGTTCGCACGCAACGAGCGCCTCGTCTGCCATTTCCAGGGCGAGCACGGTCCGTTCGCGGTGGTCATGGTCGGCGCGATGCTCGTGTCGAGCGTGTCGACGGTCTGGGGCGATCTCGAGATCCCGCCCTACGCCTCGAAGCCGTCGCCGAAGGACTACCGCGGTCGCGGCCTGCACCTCGCGCGCGGCGCCGAGATGGGCCGCTTCAACATGGGCTCGACCGTGATCGTGCTGCTGCCGCGCGGCGGCGGACGCTTCGAAGGCCTGACGCCGGAGCAGCCCGTGCGCATGGGCCAGCGCGTCGGCACGCTGCCAGCCTGAACCGCATCCCCCTCACGAACGCAACCCGGGCCTCCACGGGGTCGTTTCAGCAGGAACGATGTGGTGCAATCGGGCGAACTGTGACCCAAGCGTCAGGCCTCGTCGCCTCGACGGCCTAGAATCGGGCAGACGGACGGTCGCGGAATCCCGATCGCCGCACATTCGCTACAGGGGAACCTCATGTCCATCCTCACCCGACTGATCGCCCTGACCCGCGGCATGCAACTGCGTCGCCAGTTCAAGGACATCGAGAAGGCCCTCGAGCAGCTCGCGCCGAACGCGCGCCGCCAGCTTGCCGCCCTCGCCATGCGCGAGTTCTCGAACGCCGCCAAGAGCGAGTTCCCGCATCTCTACGCCACGCCGCCCGACGCCAAGTACGCGCCGTGGGGCACCGGCACCGCGCTCGGCATGGAACGCATGCGTTCCGACAGCCTGCAGGTGCGCCTGCGCGGCGTCGCGCTGTGGCTGATCGTGTCGTTCCACGAGACCAAGGATTCGCCGTACCCCGAGCAGCGCGAGCTGCATCGCCAGGTCATGCGCACGCTGCGCACGCTCAAGGAATCGGCCAACCCCACCGATTCCACCGATGCCTACTTCGCGGACCGCACGCAGGCTGCGTGAGGTCCCGCGGGCGCCTTGAGCGCCCACTCCCGAAGACTCCCCGTCCGCGTGTGCGCGGTACACCGCCAGCGACACCGCGAGTCACGCCATGACGTCACTTCCGCTGACGAGCCGGCACTACGCTTACTTCAGGATCACCGGTCCCGGCACGCATGCCGAGATCACCGCGTTGCTCGGGTTCAAGCCCTCGCAGGCCTGGGACGTCGGCGACATCAGTCCCGTCAGCGGTCGCGCACGCGAGTTCATGAGCTGGAGCATGGGCAGTGGTCTCGATGACACGCACCCGCTCGTCGAGCACGTCGGCACGCTACTGATGTTCCTGTCGACGAAAGCCGAATCCCTGCGCACGCTGTGGGTCGACTTCGACCTCACCCTGCAATGCGTCGGCTACTTCCCGCATGGGGGGCATGGCGTCCACTTCACACGCGAACAGGTCAGGCAGGCCGCCCGACTCGGCATCGCGCTGGACCTCGACTTCTACGACGTCGACAACCACGGTCACGAGCGCTAGCGATCGACGCAGGGAGCCCGGGTCAGGTTCATTGGCCTGGCGAGAACATCGCTTGACGGCCTGCGCTTCAGGGCGAATGAACCTGCCCCAGCTCCAAGGCCAGGCTACAAGGGACGGTCCCGTTCTCCGTCGACACGCGCCGGCGCGAGACTCACGGGACGCCGGAGCGGTCTGCGACGGATCGACGGGGAAGCCGAAGACCGACCTCAGCGCGCTGAACACCCCGTCAGGCGGATCACCTGCCCCACGCGGATCGGGTAATGCGGCCCACGGATGCCGTTCGCCCTGGCGAGATCCTCGACCTTGGCGCAGCCCGAGCGGCGTGCGATCGCACCGAGATTGTCGCCCTTGCGCACCGTGTAGCTGCGCGTGGTGGTCGACGGTCCCGAGCGCGCCGCACGCGCGGCGGCCGGCTTCGCGGCCGAGGTCGTCGCGGTGGCGGAGCTGAGTTCGCCCGCGAGCGTGGCCCAGCGGCCGCCCGTGCACGAGCTCGCATAGACGGCTTCGAGCTGCGCCGGCACTTCCAGGCGCGTGCCGACCGCGAGCTTGGTTTGCGGATCGAGCGCCGGGTTGAGGTTGCGCAGCACGCGGAACCAGCCGTCCTGGACGCCTTCGTTGCCGAGGCACACCGTCAGCTCGGCCAGCGTCGCCGGCTGCTTGAGCACGAGGTTGCCGGCGCGGCCGTCGACCTTCGGGAACTGCAGGCGGTAGCGCTCCGGATGCAGGAACAGCCACGCCGCGGCGAGCACCATCGGCACGTAGTCGCGCGTCTCGGACGGCAGTTCGCCGTAGACCTTCGGATCCCAGAAGCTCGTCGCGCCGCCGCGGCCGGCGAGGCGCTGCATGCGACCTTCACCACCGTTGTACGCGGCGACCACGAGTTCGAGGTTGCCGTTGAAGATCGCGAGCTGCTCGTTGATGTAGGCCGCGTTCGCGCGTGCCGACAGCCCCGGATCGAAACGCGTGTCGAAGCCGTCGACGCTGCCGAGGCCGAAGCGCTGGCCGGTCGCGTACATGAACTGCAGCGGGCCCGACGCGCCCGCGCGCGACACCGCGTGCACGCGGCCACCCGATTCCTTGGCGAGCATGCCGAACAGCAGCGCCTCGGGCAGGCCGGCACGGTGGTACTCGGGCCACATGCGGTAGCGCATGAACTGGTACTGCACATACGCCGCCATCAGGTTCGGGCGGTACTGGGTGAGCCACTGTTCGAGCCCGGCCTTGACCGGATCGTTGAGGGTCATGATCTCGGCGAGCTCGCGGCCCTTGAGCAGCGTGATCGTGCGCTCGAGCGCGGGCAGGCTCGCGACCACGGGCGAATCCTCGCCGGCGGTGTCGCCCGGCGCGTCGGCTTCCGCCGCGACGGCGTCTTCGCCCGGTTCGTCGGCGACGTAGTCGACACCGAGGCGCAGCAGGCGATCGTAGGTGGACAGGAAGCGGTTCGCGTCGCAGCCCGCGAGCGCGTCGCAGCGCGCGGCGGCGCCCTGCAGATCGTCGAGCGAGGCCTTGACCTCGTCGCGCGCACGCACGCCTTCGCCACCGCGCCCGAGCTGCAGCGCAGCCTCGTAGCGACGCGCGTCGGCGTCGAGCTGCGCGTAGAGCGCATTGACCGCGTCCTCGTCGACCTTGCCGTTGACGCGCCCCTGCGACGGCTTGGTCCCGGCGCCCGCGCACGCGGTGAGGGTCGCGACGAGCGCGGCGAGGACACAGCGGGACAACACGGGCATGGCGACATTCCGGGTGGGCGACAGGCAACGGTAACCGGTCCGCGCCACGGGCGGCAAACGCGGCACGTTCCCGCCGCCACACGCCCGGGCGCGCGCACCCTACAATGCCGCGCATCACCCACCATCGCAGCACGGGGTCCACGCGTGAACGACATCCTCATCGGCAAGAGCGACATCGAGGTCCTGCTGCGCTCGCGCTACGCGAACCGCCACGGCCTCGTCGCCGGCGCGACCGGTACCGGCAAGTCGGTGACGCTGATGCTGCTCGCCGAGGGCTTCTCGAAGCTCGGCGTGCCGGTGTTCCTCGCCGACGTGAAGGGCGACCTCGCAGGGCTGTCGCAGGCCGGCGCGATGAACGACAAGCTGCAGGCGCGCCTCGAGCGCCTGGGCACGACCTGGCAGGCCGGCGCGAACCCGGTGATCTTCTGGGACCTGCACGGCGCGCTCGGCCATCCCGTGCGCACGACGATCTCGGACATGGGACCGACGCTGCTCGGCCGCCTGCTCGAACTCAACGACACCCAGCAGGGCGTACTCGAGGTGGTGTTCCGCGCGGCCGATGACGACGGCCTGCTCCTGCTCGACCTCAAGGACCTGCGTGCGATGCTCACGCACGCGAGCGAGAACGCGAAGGTCATCTCGCAGAAGTACGGCCTGATCAGCGGCGCCTCGATCGCGGCGATCCAGCGCGCGCTGCTGACGCTCGAAGAGGCCGGCGCCGACCACTTCTTCGGCGAGCCCGCACTCGACCTCGCGGACTTCATGCGCCAGGACATGTCCGGGCGCGGCATCATCAGCATCCTCGCGGCCGAGAAGCTCATCCTCAAGCCGCGCCTGTACGCGACGTTCCTGCTGTGGATGCTGTCGGAGCTGTTCGAGACCCTGCCCGAGGCCGGCGATCTCGATCGCCCCAAGCTCGTGTTCTTCTTCGACGAGGCGCATCTGCTGTTCGACGGCGCGCCGCCCGCGCTCGTGCAGCGCATCGAACAGGTCGTGCGCCTGATCCGCTCCAAGGGCGTCGGCGTGTACTTCTGCTCGCAGAATCCCGACGACGTGCCGCAGGTCGTGCTCGGCCAGCTCGGCAACCGCGTGCAGCACGCGCTGCGCGCCTTCACGCCGCGCGACCAGAAAGCCGTGCGCGCAGCGGCCGAGACGTTCCCGCCGAATCCGGCCGTGAACGTGGTCGAGGCGATCACCCAGCTCGCGGTCGGCGAGGCGCTCGTGACGACGCTGCAGGACGGCGGCGTGCCGCTGCCCGTGCAGCGCGCGCTGATCGCGTCGCCGGGCTGCCGCATCGGCACGATCACGCCCGAGGAGCGCGCCACGGTGCGTTCGCGCTCGCCGGTCGGCGCGCGCTACGACACGCCGATCGACCGCGAATCGGCCTACGAGATGCTGGCCGCACGCGCGGCCAGCGACGCCGAGGCGGACGCTGCCGCGACGCCGCCCTCCGCCGCCGGCAAGGGCGGCAAGGCCAAGGCCGGCGCGCCGGCCGAGGAGCGCGGCTGGACCGATGCGGTCAAGGACGCCGTGCTCGGCACCTCGCGCCGTCAGGGCATCCTCGAGACGATGTCGAAATCGGCCGCGCGCAGCGTCGCCAGCCAGATCGGCCGCCAGCTCGGCGCCGGCAAGATCCTGCGCGGCGTGCTCGGCAGCATCTTCCGCTCGCGCTGAGGATCGCGCGTTGGGTCGCTGGCGTCCTCCCGCGGCCGTGTCGTCGCCGCTGATCACCGCCGAAGGCAAGCAGCGCCTGCAGGCCGAGCTCGACGACCTCTGGCGCGTGCGCCGGCCCGAGGTGGTCGCCGCGATCACGGCTGCAGCTGCCGAAGGCGACCGCTCCGAGAACGCCGAGTACATCTACCGCAAGAAGCAGCTCGCCGAGATCGACCGTCGCGTGCGCTACCTGAGCAAGCGCATTCCCGACCTGCGCGTCGCCGAAGGCGTGCCGTCGGATCCGCAGGCGATCTTCTTCGGGGCGCGCTTCGTGCTCGAGGACGACGACGGCACGACCACGGCCTACCGCATCGTCGGCTCCGACGAGACCTCGGCCGCGACGAACGCGATCAGCATCGACGCGCCGCTCGCGCGCGCCGCACTCAAGCGCCGCGTCGGCGACGAGTTCGAGGTCGCCACACCGTCGGGCACGCACGCCTACCTCGTGGTCTCGGTCGCCTACGACGGCTGACGCGCGGCCACCGCGCTTGCGCGCGCACGGCCACCCGATGGACCCGCAAACGAAAAACCCCGACTCGAGGCCGGGGTCTTCGTGTCGCCTCGTGCAGGCTCGAGGCCTGCGCCGGTGCGATCAGGGCGTGACGGGCAGGTAGACGCGGTAGGTCGACTCGCCGGCCTCGTCGGTACCGGTGATCTCGTCCCAGAAGCGACCGCCGTTCATCTCGCTGTACTCGTAACCGTGGGTCTCGGCCCAGGCCTTCTCCTGCAGGCGCAGCAGCGGCAGTGCCGCGGGGCTGCCCGTGTAGTCGGTCACGAGCGCCTTGCCAGTGTAGCCGGTGGTCGCGCGGACCTCGTCCTCGAGCACGAGGTAGCCCTTGTCGTCGACCTGGCCGACCGTCGTCGTGGCCGGCGTGGCAGGCTCGTCCTCGATGAAGCCCGACGAACCGTCGGCGGCGTGCGACGTGGCAGCCGGGATCGTGTAGCTGTTCTTGTCGAGCGTGAACGTGGTGTTGTCGACCGGGATCGCGACGTCGAACGAGTAGCTGTCGTCACCCCAGTTCGAGGTGATGGTCATGCGCGGACCGGCGGCGTTGAGGCCGGCCTTCTTCATGACGGCCTCGATGCGCGCGGCGGCGGCATCGGTCGCCTCGGCGACTTCGTCGAGCGTGCGCGGGGCCTTGACCGACAGGAACAGCATCGGCTTGCCGACGACGTCCGCGACCTGGATGTCCTGGTTCGAGTAGTCGGTGTTCGGGAACGCCGCGAGCATGTTCGCGAGGTTGGCGACGTTCGCCTGGACCATGTTGTCCGGCGTACCGTGGATGTAGAGGCCGGCGTAGCGCCACATCAGGTTCCAGCCGTAGTCGACCTCGTAGGTCCAGTAGATGCGCGAGGTCTTCGCGTTCGCGGCCGGGTCGATGCGGATCGTGTAGCTCTTGTTGGTGCCGGCCCAGGTGTTGGTGACCGCGTACTTGACCTGGCTGTCCTGGTCGGAGGACGCGATCTCGAGGCTGCCGTCACCGACCGCCTGGCTCTCCGCGGTGTACGTCGCCTTGGCGCCGACGCCGTCGCGCGGGCCCGAGAACTCGACGCGCATGGTCGGATCCATGCGGCGCTCGGCCGACCACTCCGGGAAGCGCTGCAGCGTATTGATCGTATCGTAGATCTGCCGCACGGGGCTGGAGACCTCGACGGAACGCTCGACGCGGCCACTCGAGGGCAGGAACACACCGACCAGCACGATCAGCGCGCCCACGATCAACAGGGACACCAGCAACTCTAGAACACGTGTCATTCCAAGCCTCTCCACGACATGATCGCGCGCCGGACCGGCCGATCTCCGGGCCCTCCGGCACGCAGCGAACCGGGCTGTCGCGGGTGAGGCCCGACGTCGTGATCGACGCCTGCTCCCCCGCGCACCCGCGCCCGTAGGCCGGGCATGGTACTTGAGTCCGGGGCGCGGTGGCTACGGGCCGAATGGCCCACATGAAAGCCCCGCGACAGGATCGGTGCGGTCAGACGATGCCGAGCTCGAAAGCCTTGAGGACCGCGCGCGTACGGTCGCGCACACCGAGCTTGGACAGGATGTTCGAAACGTGGTTCTTGACCGTGCCCTCGGCGACCCCCAGCGAATTGGCGATCTCCTTGTTGCTGTAGCCGCCTGCCATGAGGCGCAGGATGCCGGTCTCGCGCTCGGTGAGCGGATCCGGGCGGTCCAGGCTCGTGAAATCGTTGTGCATGCGCTCCAGGCCGGACAGCAGGCGCTGGGTGACCACCGGCGCGACCAGCGAACCGCCGCCGGCCACGACCTTGACCGCATCGACGAGCTGGTCGAGCGACACATCCTTGAGGAGATAGCCGCGCGCCCCGGCCTTGAGGCCGGCCAGCACCAGCTGATCGTCGTCGAACGTGGTCAGGATGATCGTCGGCGGCAGCTGGTTCGTGCCGGCCAGCGCGTTGAGCACGTCGAGACCCGACATGCCGGGCATGCGCATGTCGAGCAGGACGACATCGGGTTTCACCTGCGGAATCAGCTGGACCGCCTGCGCGCCGTCGCCCGCCTCGGCCACCACGCGGATCGAGTCCGAAAGCTCGAGCAGCGAGCGGATGCCCTGGCGCACCAGGGTCTGGTCATCGACGAGACAGACCGAAATCATTGCGTTCCCTCCAATGGCAGCCAGGCGTCGAGCGCGAAGCCCTCGCCCTTGGCCGTGACGATATCGAGGCGGCCGCCGAACTGCGACAGGCGCTCGCGCATGCCGTTGAGTCCGTTGCCGTGCTTGAGCTGTGGCGCGCCGCGGCCGTCGTCGCGGGCGCGGATGGCGATGCCGTCCTTGCCGTCGCGTTCGAACGCGAGCCACAGGTTGCGCGCGCCGGCGTGGCGCACCGCGTTGGTGATGATCTCCTGCGCGCAGCGCAGAAGGACCTGCGCGCGTCGCGCATCGTCGACGGCGAAGCGCGGCGGCAGCTCGAGGTGGATGGCGAGGCCGGGGACGCCTTCCACGAGGCCGCGCAGCGCACCGGTGAGGTCGATGCTGTCGTCCTCACGCAGCTGGCTGACCACCTCGCGGACGTCCGACAGCAGCAGGCGCGCGACCGACTGGGCCTGGCGCACATGCTCCTGGGCCTGGCCGGCGACCAGATGGCTGGCGACCTCGAGGTTGAGGCTCAACGCGGTGAGATGGTGGCCGACCAGGTCGTGCAGTTCGCGCGAGATGCGCATGCGTTCGCCGAGGCGGCTCGATTCGGCCAGCAGCGCGCGCGTGGCACGCAGTTCCGAATTGAGGCGGCGCTGCTCGTCGCGTGCCTCCGCCTGCTGCTTGGCCACGAGGGAAGTCACGAAACTCAACACCGAGATACCCAGATAGAGGCTCGACTGCATGAAGGCGAGCGTGAACGACCACGTCGGCCAGCTCGCGAAGATCGGCAGCACCGAGAAGTTCTGCAGCACCATCCACGCGAGGCCGACCGGCGGCGGCAGGATCCACGGCAGCGTCACCGACACGACGACGAGGAACAGCGCCGAGAGCTGGCTCTGGCTGAGCCAGCCGACCGCCAGCGCGAGCGCATTGAGCAGCAGCAGCAGCGCGATCTGCCAGACCCGGCGCAGCCAGGTCGGGTGGCGCACGCCCATGTCGTGGGTGAGGTACCAGAACACGAGGCCGAACGTGATGTAGCAGCCCAGCCACAGGTCGTAGAAATACGCCGGCCGGCCGCGCTCGATCATGTCGGTCACGACGGTGTCGTACTGCAGCAGCGGGATGCCGACGCACGCGTAGGTGAACAGGCTCGCGTAGCGCAGCAGCTGGACGTGGTTGATGTACGGCAGCGCCATGCGGCCATGATAGGCGCCGGAACGCGCCCCGCAACCTGCCCATTGGTCATTCCCGCCGGGCCTGCCGGCCTACATTTTTTTCATGGCCCCGTGTCCGGGTGCATGCGATAATCGCCGCCATTCGCGCCGCCCCCGGGTCGAGCGCTGCACCCTGCCGGAGCAACCGACAGCATGACCCTCGTCATCCGCGACGTGCGCGAGCACGAGCTCGATTCCGCGCTCGCGCTCAACAACGCCGTCGGACACAGCATCCTCGCGCTCGACGCGGCCCGGATGCGCTGGTTCCTCGCGAACGCCTCGTACTTCCGCGTCGCCGAGGTGGACGGCGTGATCGCCGGCTTCCTCATGGCGATGCACGCGTCCGTGGACTATTCGAGCCCGAACTTCCTGTGGTTCCGCGAGCGCTACCCGGAGTTCGTCTACATCGACCGCATCGTGATCGCGGAGCCCTACCGCGGTCTCGGCCTCGGCCGCATCTTCTACTGCGACGTGACGAGCTACGCCGAGGTGCGCGTGCCGCTGCTCACCTGCGAGGTGTTCCTCGAGCCGCGCGACGACGTCGCCGTGCTGTTCCACGGCACCTACGGCTTCAACGAGGTCGGCCAGCACGTCATGCCGGGCGTCGGCCGCCCGGCCAGCCTGCTCGCGAAGTCGTTGTGCAGCTACGAGTTCGTGCGCGACACCTATCTCGCCGCGGGCCCGGGCCGCCTGCCCGACCAGCCCTGGCTCGCCGAGCGCCTGCCCGCATCGCCGGAACCTCGCGCCGCACGCGCGAGCGGCGGCTGACCGCGCGCCCATGGCGGATCCGAAATCCTTCGAGCCCGCGGCGGAGCTCAAGTTCGGCCAGGTCGGCATCGCCAACCTGCGCCTCAAGCGCTACGACCCCGACGGCATGGCCGCCGAACTCGCGTCGAAGCTCGCGACCGCGCCGCAGCTGTTCTCGCGCACGCCGGTCGTGCTCGACCTGAGCCACCTGCCCGCGCTGCCGGCCGAAACCGACGTGCGCGACCTGCTCGCACGCATCCATGCCTCCGGCATGCTGCCGGTCGGACTCTCGTACGGCACCACCGAGAACGAGGCGCTCGCGCGTGCGCTCGACGTGCCACTGTTCGCCAAGTTCCGCGCCGCGTTCGAGCGCGCCGGCGAACCGCTCGTCGAAGCGCCCGGCCCTGCAGCCGCCGCGCCGCCCGCGCCTGTCGCTCCCGAGCCTGCTGCCGCACGCCCGACACCTCCGCCACCGAGCCGCCGAACCGGCACGCTGCATCAGGATGCGCCCGTGCGCTCGGGGCAGCAGGTCTACGCGCGCGGCGGCGACCTCGTGCTGACCAAGCTCGTCGCCAATGGTGCCGAGGTGATCGCCGACGGTTCGATCCACGTCTACGGCGCCTTGCGCGGCCGCGCGCTCGCCGGCGCGCAGGGCGACGAGAGCGCACGCATCTATTGCCAGGAGTTCCACGCCGAGCTCGTCTCGATCGCGGGGCACTACCGGGTGTTCGAGGATCTTCCCGCCGACCTGCGTGGCAAACCCGTGCAGGCGTGGCTGGAGGGGGAAAAACTGCTGCTGGCCAGGCTCGGCTGACCGCGGACCATCACAAGAGCCACACGGAGAATGGACCTTGACTGAAATCATCGTCGTCACGTCCGGCAAGGGCGGAGTGGGCAAGACCACGACGAGCGCGTCGCTGTCGGTCGGCCTCGCCAAGCGCGGCAAGAAGGTCGCCGTCATCGATTTCGACGTCGGCCTGCGCAACCTCGACCTCATCATGGGCTGCGAGCGCCGCGTCGTGTACGACTTCGTCAACGTCATCCACGGCGAGTGCACGCTCAAGCAGGCGCTCATCAAGGACAAGCGCTACGAGTCGCTGTTCGTGCTCGCCGCGTCGCAGACGCGCGACAAGGACGCGCTCACGAAGGAAGGCGTCGAGACCGTGCTCAACGGCCTGCGCGAGGACGGCTTCGACTACGTCATCTGCGACTCGCCCGCCGGCATCGAGAAGGGCGCCGCGCTCGCGATGTATTTCGCCGACCAGGCGGTCGTCGTGGTCAACCCGGAAGTCTCGAGCGTGCGCGATTCCGACCGCATCCTCGGCCTGCTGTCGAGCAAGACGCGCAAGGCCGAACTCGGCGAGGGCGCGGTCAGCCAGCACCTGCTGCTGACGCGCTACAACCCGAACCGCGTCGAGTCGGGCGACATGATGAGCGTCAAGGACGTGCAGGAGATCCTCGGCATCGAGGTGATCGGCGTGATCCCCGAATCCGAAGGCGTTCTCGCGGCCTCCAACGCCGGCGTGCCGGTGATCCTCGACGAGAGCTCCAACGCCGGTCACGCCTACGAGGACGCCGTCGCGCGCCTGCTCGGCGAGAGCCGCCCCTTGCGCTTCATCGACGCGACGAAGAAAGGCCTGTTCGCACGCATCTTCGGGAGCTGAGCATGGGAATCCTCGATTTCTTCAAGGCCCGCCCGAAGAACACCGCCAACGTCGCCAAGGAGCGCCTGCGCATCATCGTCGCGCAGGAACGCGCCCAGCGTGGCAGCCCGGACTATCTGCCGACGCTGCGCCGCGAGCTGCTCGAGGTGATCAAGAAGTACGTCAACGTCGATCCCGATGCGGTGCTGATCAACGTCGAGCGCGACGGCGACCACGAAGTGCTCGAGTTGTCGGTCGCATTGCCCGAGAAGGGCAACGCCACCGGCGCCGACTGATCCACGCGTGCTGACACTGGCCGACATCGACGGCGGTGCCGTCGACGCGCTGCTCGCGCAGCACGGCCTGCGCCTGGAGCGCGTCGCCGACGGCGCGCCGATCCCGGGCAGCTTCTGGGGCGATCCGGAAGCCGGCGTCATCGGCAGCACCGTCTACGCGCGTGGCGACACACCCGTGCATTCTCTACTGCACGAGAGCTGTCATCTCGCCGTGCTGCCGCCCGAGCGCCGCGCGGGCGTGCACACCGACGCCAGCGATTCGGTCGCCGAGGAAGACGCCACCTGCTACCTGCAGGTAGTGCTCGCGGATGCGCTTCCCGATGTCGGCAGCGAGCGCCTCATGGCCGACATGGACGCCTGGGGCTACACGTTCCGGCTCGGCTCGACGCGTGCATGGTTCGAGCACGATGCCGACGACGCACGCACCTGGCTCGCCGAGCGCGGACTGCTTCCCGCGCGCTGAGCGAGCACCGCTTCACACCCTTCCCGCCTGCCTCTTGCGCGCCCGCGAGCGCGCGGTCCAGACTGCCCGACCGATCTGACGGGGAGCTCTTTCGTGACGTCCACGCGACTGTTTCTAGCCCTTTCCTGCGCGCTCGCCGCGAGCGCCTGCACGACCACACCCAAGCGCGCCGACACCGCCGCGCCGCCGGTCAAGACCGCCGCCGAGGCCGACACGTTCGTCGCCGGCGTCAACCAGTCGATCCGCGACCACTACGTCGAGGAAGTCGCAGCGCAGTGGGTCGCCAACACCTACATCAGCCGCGACACCGAAGTGCTCGAATCGAAGGCGAGCGAGCGCTCGCTGACCCGCCTCAAGGAAGCGATCGACGCCTCGCGCGCCTACGAGGGCGCGGACATGTCCGCACCGACCGCGCGCTCGATCGAACTGCTCGAGCGCCTGAGCCCGATGCCGGCACCGAAGGATCCGGCCCACCTCGCCGAGATGGCCGGCCTCGGCTCGCGCCTCAATGCCGCCTACGGCGCCGGCAAGGCCTGCAAGAACCCGCAGGACGAGAAGACCTGCCGCAACCTCGACCAGCTCTCGCAGACGATGGCGACCAACCGCGCCTGGGATGCCAACCTCGAGGCCTGGCAGGGCTGGCACGGCGTCGCGCGTGCGATGCGTCCGGACTACCAGCGCTTCGCCGAGCTGCTCAACGAAGGCGCGCGCGACACCGGCTACGGCGACGCCGGCGAGCTGTGGCGCTCGGGCTACGACATGGAGCCGCAGGCGATGCGCGCCGAGACCGAGCGCCTGTGGGGCCAGGTCGAGCCGCTCTACACGCAGCTGCAGTGCTTCGTGCGCGGTCGCCTGGACAAGAAGTACGGCAAGCGCATGCCGACCGACGGCACGATCCCCGCGCACATCACCGGCAACATGTGGGCGCAGGACTGGTCGGCGCTGTACGAGCTCGTGCAGCCGTTCCCGGGTGTCGCCGGCATCGACGTCGACGCGGCGCTCAAGCGCCAGAAGGTCACGCCCGAGAAGATGGTGCGCAGTGCCGAGGCGTTCTACACCTCGCTCGGCATGCCGGCGCTGCCGGCGACGTTCTACGAGCGTTCGCAGTTCGTGCGCCCGCGCGACCGCGACGTGGTCTGCCACGCGAGCGCGTGGGATCTGAACCTCGAAGGCGACGTGCGCATCAAGATGTGCATCACGCCGACCGAGGAAGACTTCCGCACGATCTACCACGAGCTCGGCCACATCTATTACTACCTCGCCTACAACGGCCTGCCGCCGCTGTTCCAGAACGGCGCTCACGACGGCTTCCACGAGGCGATCGGCGACACCGTCGAGCTCAACCTCACGCCGGCCTACCTCAACCGCATCGGCCTCGCCGGCAAGACGCGCGCGAACGACAAGGCGCTGGTCAACGCGCAGATGCAGCTCGCGCTCAAGAAGATCGCGTTCCTGCCGTTCGGCAAGCTCATCGACGAATGGCGCTGGGGCGTGTTCGACGGCTCGATCACGCCGCAGAACTACAACGCCGCGTGGTGGGACCTGCGCGTGAAGTACCAGGGCGTGTCGGCGCCCGTGCCGCGCACCGAGGAGGATTTCGATCCCGGCGCGAAGTACCACGTACCCGGCAACACGCCGTACATGCGCTACTTCCTCGCCCACATCCTGCAGTTCCAGTTCCAGCGCGCGCTGTGCAGGAAGGCCGGTCACGAAGGTCCGCTGCACGAGTGCTCGATCTTCGGCAACAAGGAGGCCGGCGAGGCGTTCTGGGCCATGCTCGGCAAGGGCTCGAGCCAGCCCTGGCAGGAAACGCTCAAGACGCTGACCGGCGACGACGGCATGGACGCGAGTGCGATCCTCGACTACTTCGAGCCGCTCAACACGTGGCTGGCCAAGCAGAACGAAGGCAAGACCTGCGGCTGGAAGCAGGGTTCGTAAGCGCATGAAGGATCCGCCCGCCGCGAGGCGGGCGGATCACGTGCGACACCACACCGGGGGATACACCATGCAACGCTGGATCAAGCTGCCCGACGGCCGCTTCGTCGACGCCAACCGCATCGCCTACGTCGGCAAGGTCGATACGTTCAACCGCTACGACGAGGACGGCAACGACCTCGGCCTCGCCTACACCGTGAACCTCGGCACCGAGGTCTCGCGCGAGAACCACCTCAACGTCATCGGCACCAAGGACGAGGTGTTCGGCATGCTGCGCCAGATCCTCGGCGGCGGCGCCGCGCCGCCCGCGACTCAGGCCTGAGCCTCGCCGGGCGGCAGACGCCGCTCGACGACACGGCAGGCGATCCACGCGATCGCACCGGCGAGCGTCGTGCCTGCGGCGGTCAGCGCGAGCGCGACCGCACTGCCCGAGATCAGCGGCGACACCACGCCCGCGAGCAGCGCGCAGAACACGAGGCTGAAGAACGCCTGCAGCGACGACGCGCCGCCGCGACGCTGCGGGAAACGGTCGAGCAGGCGCAGCGTCAGCGACGGCATCGCGATGCCGATGCCGATCGCATGCAGGCCGACCGGCAGCACCGACCACGGCACGCGCGGCGTCTCCAGCACGAACGCCGTCGCCACATTGAGTGCCGACGCGCCGAGCATGATGGCGTAGGCGAGCCGCACCGAGTTGACCATGCTGACGCGCCCGGCCAGGCGTCCCGAAAGGATCGAGCCGAGCATGATTCCACCGATCGCGGGCACGAACAGCCACGCGAACTGCCGCTCGTCGAGCCCGAGCAGGCCCATCACGAAGGCCGGCGCGGACGCGATGTAGACGAACAGCGCGTTGAAGCCGAGCGTGCCCGCGAGCACGAGCGGCACGAACAGGGGGTCGCGCAGCAGGTGCAGGTAGCCGTGCAGCATCGCGCGCGGCGACAGCGGCTGGCGCCGCGACGGCGGATGCGTCTCGGGCAGCCATGCGAAACTCGCCAGCCACAGCAGCACGGCGAAGCCCGCGAGCGCCCAGAAGATCATCGGCCACTGCGCGAACGCGATGATCCAGCCGCCGACCACCGGCGCGATCGCGGGCGCAACGCCCATGATCAGCGACACGGTCGACATGAGGCGTTGCGCATCCGCGCCCCTGAAGGAATCGTGGATGATCGCGCGGCCGACGATGAAACCGGCGCCCGCCGTCACGCCCTGCAGCGCGCGGAACACGAGCAGCTCGCCGATCGAGCGCGACAGCGCGCAACCGATCGAGGCGAGCACGAACAGGGCGACGCCGCCGAGCACCACGCGGCGACGTCCGATCGCGTCCGACAGCGGACCGTGCAGCAGCGACATGAGCGCGTAGGCGACCATGTAGACGCTCAGCGTCTGCTGCATCGCGACCGGCGTCGTGTCGAGATCGCGTGCGATCGCATGGAACGCCGGGAACATCGTGTCGATCGAGAACGGCCCGAACATCGCCAGCGCGGCGAGCAGCGGCGCGAGCACGCGGACGCGCGGCGTGAAGGATTCGGCGGGGAGCGGCGGCGCGGACATCGGGGGCGGCATGCTAAGCGCTCGCGACCGGCGCGTCATCCGCCGGATGTCGTGGTCGCCGCGCGGAACTGCGGCGGTTCGCTCAGGCCCCGCGTGCGAGCGCGTTGAGCCGCACGGCGACGAACTCGATGTGGCCGCTCGCGGCGCGGCGCGCACGCTCGGCGTCGCGCGCGAGGATCGCGTCGAGCAGCGCGCGGTGTTGCACGCGCAGCTGCTGCGCCGTGCGCGATTGCGGCTCGAGGCCGGCGAGGCTGAGCTGCACGTGGTCGTGCAGCAGCGCGAGCAGCGAGGCGATCAGGTACGAGAACACCGGATTGTGGGTGGCATCGGCGATCGCGCGATGGAACGCGACGTCGCTGCGGATCTGCTCGCGCCGTTCGGAACCGGCGTAGGCCTTGTCGACATCGACGAGCGCCGCTTCGAGGCGCACGCGATCGGCCGCGTCGTGGCGCTGCGCGGCGAGCTCGGCGGCGCGGCTCTCGAGCATCGCGCGGAACTCGACGAGGTCGCCCTGCAGCATCGGATGGCGCTGCGCCATGTCGAGCCAGATCTCGGCCATGCGGCGGTCGGTCTGCTCGACCACGTAGGTGCCGTCGCCCTGGCGTCGCGCGAGCCAGCCGCGCGAGACCAGGCTGCCGACCGCCTCGCGCACGGTCGCGCGCGACACCCCGAGCGACTCGGCCAGCGTGCGTTCCGACGGCAGGCGCCTGCCCGGCGCGTAACGGCCCTCGAGCACGGCCTGTTCGAGATGGGCGGTGACCTGGTCGAGCTGGCTGGACATGGCGCGGCGACGGGCTTCGTAAAACTGGTCTGACCAATATACCGCGCCTGCGGCATCGGACCACACTCGCCGCCAGCCAGCCCTGAGACCCCGATGAGCCCGCCCGTTCCAGCCCTGCCGACGCCTCGCGACGTCTACTTCTTCGCCACCTGCGTGGTCGACATGTTCGAGCCCGAGGCCGGCCTCGACGCGATCGCCGTGCTCGAACACGCCGGCCTGCGCGTGACGTTCCCGGAAGCGCAGACCTGCTGCGGCCAACCCGCCTACACGACCGGCTTCCCCGAGGAGGCGCTGCGCGTCGCGCGTGCCCAGCTCGACCTGTTCCCCGAGCCGTGGCCGATCGTCGTGCCGTCGGGCTCCTGCGCGGGCATGATCCACCACCACTGGCCGCGCCTGTTCGCGCACGATGCCGAGCTCTCCAGGCGCGCGCGCGACATCGCCTCGCGCGTCGTCGAGTTCACCGACTTCGTGGTCGGCACGCTCGGCCTCGACCTCGCCGATGCCGACGACGCCCCCGTGAAGGTCGCCCTGCACACCTCGTGCAGCGCGCGCCGCGAGATGGACACGCTGCGCAGCGGCCGTGCCGTGCTCGCCGCCCTGCCCGGCGTCGAGCTCGCGCATCATGACCACGAATCGGAATGCTGCGGCTTCGGCGGCACGTTCTCGGTCAAGCATCCCGAGATCTCGGCGGCGATGGCCGGCGACAAGCTCGACGCGATCGCCGCGACCGGCTGCAGCACGTTCGTGAGCGCCGACTGCGGCTGCCTGCTCAATCTCAACTCGACGCTCGCCAAGCGCGGCACGCCGCTGCGCGGCCGCCATGTCGCGAGCTTCCTGCGCGAACGCCTGCGCATCGCTTCCGTGGAGAACGGTCCGTGAGCGCGCAGGCCTCGCAGCGCGCCCGCAGCGCGATCTTCGCGCGCCTGCGCGACGCCGACGCGCCGGTGCCGCACGCCGTGCCCGATGTGCAGGGCTATTACGACAGCCTGCCCGCGACGCCGGGCGACGCCGCCGTGCGCTTCGCCGAGCGCGCGCGCGGCTGGCAGGCCGAGGTGATCGAGACGACGCCCGAGGGCTGGCCGGCCGCACTGGCCACGCTCGTCGCCGAACGCCGCCTGCGCCGCGTGCTGGCCGGACGCGGCACCGCGATCGCCGACACGCTCGCCGCGGTGCTGCCGTCGATGGACCTGCACTGGTACGACGAGTCGCTCGAGACCTTCAAGCCGACGCTGTTCAACGAGGTCGACGCCGGCATCACGACCACGCTCGGCGGCATCGCCGAGACCGGCAGCCTGATCCTGTGGCCCGACGTGCGCGAGCCGCGCACGCTGTCGCTGGTGCCGCCGCTGCACATCGCGATCCTGCGCGCGAGCACGCTGCAGCCGACCCTGCACGCCGCCATGCACGCGCAGGGCTGGGCCGCGGCGATGCCGACCAACGTGCTACTCGTAACCGGTCCGTCCAAGACCGCCGACATCCAGCGCCTGCTGGTCTACGGCGCGCACGGGCCGAAGCAGCTCGTGATCCTGCTCGTGCGCGACGAGGCCATGCCATGAGCACCGTGCGTCCGATCAACGATCCGCTCGCGTTCAAGGACAACGCGCGCATCGTCGTCGCCGACCCGGTGCTGCGCCGCAGCTTCCGTGGCGCGATGGACTTCCTCACCGACAAGCGCGCCGCGCAGTTCCCCGACGTCGCCGGCTTCAACCGCCTGCGCGCGCTCGGCGAATCGATCCGCCAGTACGCGCTCGCCAACCTGCCGCAGCTGCTCGGCCAGCTCGAGGAGCGACTCGCCGAGCGCGGCGTGCACGTGCACTGGGCCGAGAACGCCGAGGACGCAAACCGCCTGTTCCTCGAGATCGCGCAACGCCACGACGCGAAGCTCATGGTCAAGGGCAAGTCGATGGTGAGCGAGGAGATCGAGCTCAACCACCGTATGGCCGAGCACGGCATCGACTGCGTCGAGACCGACATGGGCGAGTACATCCTGCAGCTCGACCACGATCGCCCGAGCCACATCATCATGCCGGCGATCCACAAGACCAAGGAAGACGTCGCCAAGATCTTCGCCGAGCACATCCCCGGCGCCGGCTACACCGAGGACGTCAACGAACTCATCGCGATCGGCCGCCGCGCGCTGCGCGACAAGTTCGCGACCGCGAAGATCGGCGTGTCGGGCGTGAACTTCCTCGTCGCCGAGACCGGCTCGATCGTGCTCGTCGAGAACGAAGGCAACGGCCGCCTGTCCACGACGGTGCCCGACGTGCACATCGCGATCACCGGCATCGAGAAGGTCATCGCCAAGCTCGAGCACGTGGCACCGTTGTTCACGTTGCTGACGCGCTCGGCCACCGGTCAGGCCGTGACGACCTACCTCAACGTCATCAGCGGCCCGCGCCGCGAGGGCGAGAAGGACGGCCCGCGCGAGCAGCACCTGATCCTGCTCGACAACGGGCGCACCCAGGCCTACCGCGAGGAACGCTTCCGCGCGACGCTGCAGTGCATCCGCTGCGGCGCCTGCATGAACCATTGTCCGGTCTACGCGCGCATCGGCGGGCTTTCCTACGGCACGACCTACCCGGGTCCGATCGGCGCGATCATCTCGCCGCACCTCATGAACCTCGAGTCCACGCGCGACCTGCCCACGGCCTCGAGCCTGTGCGGCGCCTGTGGCGAGGTCTGCCCGGTCGGCATCCCGATCCCGGACCTGCTCATGCGCCTGCGCGAAGCGGCCCGCCACGACGAGCCCGTGGCGCAGCAGCGCAAGGCGTTGAAGGGTCAGGGGGGGGCGCGTAGGATGCTCGAAGTCGCCGCCTGGAAAGGCTGGCGACTCGTGTATGCGAACAGCCGGATCTACCGGCTCGTCACGTGGCTCGCCACGCGATGCCGTCGCCTCGTCCCCGGTCGCCAGGCAGGCTGGACCGGTACCCGCGTGGCCTTGCGCCCCGCACCCCGCTCGCTGCGCGAACGACTGGCGCAGCGGCGTCCGACACCGATTCCCATGGACGACACGAGCAAGCCCGCGGCCTGAGGGAGGCCGCCGGACCGGAAACATCCGGCCGTCAGACAAAAACATCGGGCGTGTACCGGCAGGATCGGCCGGCGCGGGCCCAGGAGGGAATACACGATGGCCAGTACCGCACACCACGTCGACACCGTCCTGCGCGTCGTGCATTCGGACGAGCCGCTGGTCGGGCTCGATCCGAACACGCACATCATCCACACCTCGTGGCGTCGCTGCGCGCACGAGCACGCGCTCGACCCGGCGCTGCGGCCGGACGTGCGCATCGAGACCTCCACGCGCCTGCGCGAATGCCGCCAGCAGCACGAGGAGCACCTGCACGTCGCGCGTGCCGGCATGGAGCAGCTCTACAAGCACGTGTCGGCACTCGGCTACGTGCTGCTGCTGACCGACGCCGAAGGCATCACCCTCGACTACATCGGCAACGACACTTGGGACGCGCCGCTGCGCCGCGCCGGCCTGTCGCTCGGCGCGAACTGGAACGAGGTGCACGCCGGCACCAACGGCATCGGCACCTGCATCGCCGACCGCGTCACCCTCACCTGCCACCGCGACGACCACTTCTACATCGGCCACGTCGGCCTGAGCTGCACGAGCACGCCGCTGTTCGATCCGCAGGGCGTGTTCATGGGCGCGCTCGACGTGTCCGCGCTGTACTCGCCCGACGGACGCGAGAGCCAGCATCTCGCGCGCCACCTCACCGTGCTGTACGCGCGCATGATCGAGGACGCGAACTTCATGCGGCAGTTCCGCGACCGCTGGATCCTGCGGCTCGGCACGGCCGGTCCGCTCGTGGACGTCTCCGGCGAGCTCATGCTCGCGTTCGACCGCGACGGCGTGATCGTCGGGGCCAACTCCGACGCGCGTCGCCAGCTGCGCCTGCTCGACACCGCGCTGCTCAACGGCGAAGCACGCGGCAACCTCGTCGGCAGTCATCTCAGCGGCGTGTTCGGCACGCGCATGGACGAGATCTGGCGCCTGACCCAGGGCACCGCCCGCGACGGCGGCGCGATCGTCACGACCTGGGAAGGTTCGGTCTTCCACGCCTCGATGATCGCGCCGAAGAGCGCGCCGATCCGCCACGCGCCTGCCGTCGAAGCGCCCGCGAACCCGCAGCGCCTCGACATCCTGCACACGCTCGGCGGCGGCGACGCGCGCATGAGCCAGCTGCTCGACCGCGCCGCGCGCCTCGTCGACAAGCCCGTCAGCATCCTGATCCAGGGCGACACCGGCACCGGCAAGGAAGTGCTCGCACGCGCGCTGCACGACGCCAGCCGTCGCGTCGAGCAGAACTTCGTCGCAGTCAACTGCGCGGCGATCCCCGAATCACTGATCGAGAGCGAGCTGTTCGGCTACACGCCCGGCACGTTCACGGGCGCGCGCGCGAAGGGCATGAAGGGCCTGATCCAGCGCTCCGACGGCGGCACGCTGTTCCTCGACGAGATCGGCGACATGCCGCTGCAGCTGCAGACGCGCCTGCTGCGCGTGCTGTCGGAGCGCGAGATCCTGCCACTCGGCGCCGAGAAACCCGTGCGCGTCGACCTCAACGTGATCGCCGCCTCGCACCGCGACCTGCGCCGCCAGATCGCCGCGGGCACGTTCCGCGAAGACCTCTACTACCGCCTGTGCGGCGCGACACTCGCGCTGCCGCCGCTGCGCGACCGCAGCGACAAGGACTTCCTCATCGACCGCCTGCTGCGCCTCGAAGGCGACGGCATGGGCTTGGCCGGATCGATCACCGACACCGCACGCGCGATGCTCGTGGCCTACGAATGGCCCGGCAACGTGCGCGAGCTGCGCAATGCGCTGCGCTTTGCGCTGTCGGTGGCCGACGAAGGCCATATCGGTGTCGAGCACCTGCCGCAGGAGATCGTCGACGCGGCCGCTGCCCCGATCGGACGTGCCGCGGTCGTGCTGCCGTTCCCGCAGCCCGTCGCGCTCGTGGCGTTCGCCCACGATGGCAACGCGAGCGAGGAAGACGCCTTGCGCGAAGCCTTGCGCCGCCACCGCTGGAACATCACCGATGCGGCACGCGATCTCGGCCTGTGCCGCGCGACGATCTACCGCCGCATGAAGCGCTACGACATCGTCTCGCCGACGCAGATCGGCTGACGCCGGCGTCTCCATGCCAACGAAAAAGGCCCCGCAATCGCGGGGCCTTTTTCGTTGCGGCTGCGCTCACCGTCGCGACGCGACGGCGAAGCGATCACTTGAGCAGCGACTTCGCCGCGTCGAGTCCGGCCTGGGCGCAGGCTTCGTCACGGTCCGGGTGCTCGCCGCTGACGCCGACGCCGCCAATCAGCACGTCGCCGGCCATGATCGGCAGGCCGCCCGCGATCGTGACGAACTTCGGCAGCGTCGCGAGGCCCGGCAGCGGGCCCGGCTTGCCGTCCTTGCCGAACGCCATCTCGGCGGCGGCACGCGTGGAGAAACCGTGCTTCGCGGCCTGTTCGGACTTGAGGTGGGCGTGGTCGATCGAGCCGAGCGCGGCGCCGTCCATGCGCTCGAACGACACGAGGTCGGCACCGGCGTCGACGACGGAGATGTTCATCTTCCAGCCTTCCGCGACGGCCTTGGCGCGGCAGCCGTCGACGATCTTGCGCGCGGCCTCGAGCGACAGCACGGGCTTGCTCTGCAGCGCCTGGGCGCTGGCGCAGGCGGCGACGAGGACGAGCGATGCGCAGGCGCGCAACGCGGCATGGGAATGTCGGTTCATCGTGGGAATCCTTGCAGGGAGATCGGAGGACCCGCGTGTGCGCGGGCCCGAAACGCATCGGGCCGCCCGGCCCTCGCGAGGAGGAGCGGGCGGCCCGATGTTCAAACGGTCAAACGACGGGCCGCGACTCAGTCACCGAGCGCGAACACCCACACCGAACCACCTTCCGGAACCTTCTCGTCCCAGCCGGCGAGCTTGTGCATCTTGCCCTGGATCCACTGGGCGTCGACGCCCCAGCCGGACACCACGGCAACGTACTGCTTGCCGTCGATCGAGAACGTCGAGGGCGGCGAGATGATGCCCGACGGGGTCGGGAATTCCCAAAGCAGCTTGCCCGACTTGGCGTCGTAGGCACGGAACATCTTGTCGTTGGTGCCGCCGGCGAACAGCACGCCACCGGCCGTGGTCAGGATCGAACCCCAGTTCCACGACTTCGCGTACTTCTCGCGCCAGACTTCCTTGCCGGTGTTGATGTCCCACGCCTGGATGCCGCCGATGTGGTCGAAACCTTCCTTGACCGAGAGGTCGAGGCGGTTGATGTCCACACCCGCCGACCACTGGCCCGGGATGCGCGGCTGGATCATGCCGGTCAGCGTGAGGCAGTGGTTGTCGTTGTACGGGATGTACAGCATGCCCGTATCGGGGTTGTAGGCTTCGTACGGATAGTCCTTGCCGCCCCACAGGCTCGGGCAGTAGGTGCGCGTCTTGCCGGTCGCCGGCTTGGCGTCTTCGTTGTACGTCGGGCGACCGGTCTTCGGGTCGATCTTCGTGAAGACGTTGTTGTGCACGTACGCTTCGGACTTGTTGTACGTGATCTTGCCCTTGGCATCACGGTCCAGCCAGTACAGGCGGCCGTTGCGCTGCGCGCTGATCAGGCCCGAGACCTTCTTGCCGTTGCGATCGAAGTCGACGAGCGTCGGCGCGTTCATGCCGGCCCAGTCCCACGAATCGTTCCAGTGGTACTGGAAGTGGCTGTTGATCGCACCCGTGGCCGGGTTCAGCGCGAGCACCGACGCCAGATACAGGTTGTCGCCCGGACGCTGGTCACCGAGCCACGGCGCGCCGTTGCCGACGCCCCAGTAGATCACGTCGTTCTTGACGTCGTAGTTGCCCGGCATCCACATCGTGCCGCCGCCGTTCTTCCACGCATCCTTCCACTCGCCGGTCTGCGGCCAGGTCTCCGAACCCGGCTCGCCCGGCGCCGGCACGCTGTAGCGCGTCCACGCAAGCTTGCCGGTCTCGGCGTCGAACGCCTTGAGGAAGCCGCGCACGCCGAACTCGCCACCCGACGGGCCGATCATGACCTTGCCGTTCACCACGAGCGGTGCCGAGGTGATGTAGGCGCTGTCTTCTTCCCAGTCACACACCTGCGCGTCCCACAGCAGCTTGCCGGTCTTGGCATCGAGCGCGCTGAGCATGCAGTCGACGCTGCCGACGTAGACCTTGTCGTTCCACAGCGCGACGCCGCGGTTCGTACGGTGCAGGGCGCCGATGCCTTCCGGCACTTCGCGCTGGAAGTGCCACAGCGGCTTGCCGGTCTTGGCGTTATAGGCGAACACGTGGTTGTGCGGCGTGGCGACGAACATGTACTCGCCGTTGACGATCGCCGGGGCCTCGTGGCCCGACAGCACGCCGGTCGCGGCCGACCACACCGGGCGCAGCTTGCTGACGTTGGACGTGGTGATCTGGTTGAGCTTGCTGTAGCTCCAGCCGGCGTAGTTGCCCTTGGTGAGCAGCCAGTTCTCCGGCTCCGGATTGGCGAGGCGCTCCGCGGTGACGGGCTTGTAGTCGGCAGCGGCGGCCATGCCCGAAACGAGCGCGGCGCCGAGTGCGACGACGATGGTTTGCAACTTCATGGGTGTCTCCTCCCGGTGACTGTTGGTTTCTTCTTGGAGCAGGACGGCGGGGCGGATGCCCCGTCGTTCATTGCGGGGGTCCGAGCGGGCCGTCGAACTTGCCGGCCACGACGATCGCGCCATCCTTGATTTCCAGCGGCAGCATCGCGAGGCGACGCGTGGCCGGACCGGTCGTCACGACGCCGCGGTTGGCGGCGTCGAACACCGAGCCGTGGCAGTTGCAGACGATCTGCGTGCCGGTCGGATGCAGCGTCGTGATCGGGCAACCGTAGTGCGTGCACATCGCCGAGAACGCCACCACGCCTTCGGCCGCGTTCGGCTTGCTCTTCTCGCCGATCACCTCGGGCTTGAGGCGCACGACCGTGAGCAGGTTCGCGCGTGACGAGAGGACCTTCCCTGTCGCCGGATCCATCGGATACGCGAGCGTCGGCTCGCCGCCGACGACGAGGTCCGCCGGCGTGATCTCCTTGTCCTTGCGATCGCCCATCATGAAGGCGAGCTTGTCGCCGGGCTCCGGCTTGGTGCTGCGCGCACCGCCTTCCTGGGCGGAGGCGTCGCGGCTTCCGGCCAGCGGCGCGAGCGCCGCCAACGCGAGGGCGCCCGCCATCATGCTGCGACGGGACGGATCATGGCCGGCGGCACAGGCGCAGGCGCAGGGGTTCTTCTTCTCGGTCATGCATTCTCTCCCGGTGCCGTGCTGCCGCGTGTCGCATTGCGACTGGCTTGGGGCGGGTGGGTCGTGGGTGACATGTCGCTGGGTTGCCTCGGTGGATCAGGACGTCTGCAGGTAGACGACGTGGGTCTCGGTGAACTCGAGCAGGCCGTGCTTGCCGTCGGCGCCGCCGATGCCGGACTTCTTGCGACCGGCGTGGAAGCCCTGCATCGCCTCGAAGTGCTCGCGGTTGATGTAGGTCTCGCCGAAGCGCAGTTCACGCACGGCCTTCATCGCCGAGTTGATGTTCGACGTGAAGATCGACGAGGTCAGGCCGAACTCGCTGTCGTTGGCGAGCGCGATCGCCTCGTCGAGGTTCTCGACCGCCTGGATCGGCAGCACCGGTCCGAAGATCTCCTTGCGCATGATGTCCATGTCGGCGCGCGCGTCGACGATCAGCGTCGGCTCGTAGTGGAAGCCCTGCGGCAGGTCGGCACGCTTGCCGCCGATGACCACCTTGGCGCCATCGCGCTTGGCCTGCTCGACGAGCGCTTCGACCTTCTCGAGGCCGGCCTTGTTCACGAGCGGGCCCATGTGCAGGTCGGCGATCTCGGACGGGTCGCCGTAGCGCGTCTCGGAGAACAGCTTGGTCAGCTTCTCGACCAGTGCCTCGTGTGCACCGCGCTCGACGTAGACACGCTCGGCGCAGTTGCACACCTGCCCCGTGTTGATGACGCGCGAGTCGTAGATCGCCTTCGCGGCGAGATCGAGGTCCGCGTCGGCGAGCACGATCGCAGGCGCCTTGCCGCCGAGCTCGAGGTTGACGCGGGTGAGGTTCTTGCCGGCCGTCTGCATGATGCGGCTGCCGGTCGCGACGCTGCCCGTGAACGTGACGAGGCCGACGTCCGGATGCGAGACGAGGGCTTCACCGGTCGAGGCACCGAGGCCGCCGACGAGGTTGAACACGCCCTTCGGGAGATCCGTCTCGGCGACGAGCTTCGCGAACTCGAACGCGTTGATCGGCGTCTCCTCGCTCGGCTTGATCACGATGGTGTTGCCCGTGACGAGCGCCGGCGCGAGCTTGCGTGCGATCAGGAAGAACGGGAAGTTCCACGGCAGGATGCCGGCGACGACGCCGATCGGCTTGCGCAGCACGTAGATGCTTTCGCCCGGACGGTCGCTCGTGATCACCTCGCCGTCGAGACGACGCGCCCACTCGGCCATGTAGTCCATGTAGTCGGCGGTGAAGTCGACTTCGACCTGGGCGAGTCCCTGCACCTTGCCCTGCTCGCGCACGATGATCTTGGCGAGTTCGGTGCGGTTGTCGCGCAGCTTCGCGGCGATCTTGCGCAGGTAGCCGGCGCGCTGGATCGGCGGCAGCTTCTCCCACGCCGGCTGGGCCTGCTTGGCTGCGGCGACGGCCTTGGCGACGACGGCGGCATCGCTGTCCGGGATGCGTGCGAGCAGCGCGCCGGTCGCCGGGTTCGTCACGTCGATGGTCGCCTTGGCTTCGTCCGAGAAGGCGCCGTCGATGTAGTTCTTGTACTCGGTGGTCATGTGGAATCCTCGATTGCAGGTGGTGCGTGTTGCGATGTGCGGGGAACGGTCAGGCGGGCGACTTGGTCAGGCGCGCACCGAACTGCTCGGAAAGGAAGCCGAAGGCGACGCCGACGATCCACGACGCGATGACGAACAGGATGCTTTCGTCGACCTTGCCGCCCGAGCCGAAATAGGTCGCGGCGCCGAGGAACGCGGCGGGTGTGTAGGCGAGATGACGCTGGCTCGCCATCGCGACGAGCACGAACGCGAGCAAGGCGACGAGCACGACGAGCGACGCGAGGCTGCCGCCGAAGTGGCCGACGCCGTACATCGTGGCGGCCGTCAGCAGGACGCCCGCGATCGCGGGCGGGAGCGTCTTCGTGACGGCGGCCTTGCCGCCACCGGCCGCGAAGAACGTGGCCCAGGCGACGAAGCCGATCCACGGAATGAGCTGCAGCGCGGGCTGGCCGATGCTGAGGTAGACCCACACGGCGACGAGCAATGCGATGGATACAGCGAGAGCGATCAACGGTTTCATGGTGCGACCTCTTTCGATGTGCCGAAGGGAGGTGCACCACCGCCCCGTGCGGGCGACGGCGGCGCACCGGGGCATTACCAGACGTAGGCGTACTTGAGGTTGATGCTGTCGTTGGAGCTGTGGTTCTTGCCCTCGATCGACTTCGAGTAGCGGAACGTCAGCGACTGGTTCGCGAACGTGTGCACCATGAGGCCGACGCCGCCGTCGAGCGCGTGCGCGGTCGGCGCGCCGTCCTTGCTGTTCGTGTGCTCGTAGTCCAGGCCGATGAACGGCTCGAGGCGCTTGCTCGCGCGGTAGGCGAAGCGGTTGTTGGTGTGCCAGGTCAGGCCCGGCTGCACGCCGCTGTCGCGCTCGCTCTGCCACACGGCGCCGGCGTCGCCGGTCCAGCCGAACTTCTCGCCGATGCGCCAATCCCAGAAGAAGCTCGAGAGGTTCTTCCAGTTCGTGTCGCTGACGCGGTCGGTGCCGACCGGGATCTGCACGAACGACTGGAAACCGAGGGTCAGGCTGGCGACGGGCTTGTACCAGATCGCGAAGCCGGTCATCGGGTCGCCGAGGCCGCTGATGTGGCGATCGCCCTCGGGGGCGCGGCGGTTGCGCACGGCGACTTCGGGAACGATCACTTCCCAGGCCACGCCGATGTTCTTGTTCGACTCCGGCGTCCAGAAACGCACGTACTTCGACAGGCCCGTGATGGCCTGGCTGCCCGAACCGGCGACGCGGTCGCCACTGCCGTTGAACACGCGGTCGTTGTCCTGGACCATCGCGTACTGCACGAACACGTTGAACGGCTCGAAGCCGATCGGCAGGTCGTACTCGCGCGGACCGATCACATCGAACGTGGTCTGCGCCGACACGAAACCGGCGTGACCGAGCAGCGCGATCGCGACCGCGCGCATGAGCATCACGTTGCGGCGAGGCGCCGCGGACGTCTTGAAGTTAGCCATCTTGTACCCTCCCGATTGGATGGACCGGCCGGGTCGCGGATCTCGCGTCCGCGTCACCCGCCGGCTCGTCGTGGTCGCAGCCCGTACGCGTCGCGCCGGTGCTGCCCGCGTCCTTGATCGCAATCGACGTGCCAGCCGCTCCGTGGTGCGAAGCACCATTCCGCACAGCGCTGTAGGCAAAGGGAAATCGATCCGGGAGGGCGCGCAGCCCGACGCTGCATGTCGCGATGCGACATCCGCTCACGGGCGTGACAGCCCGCACACGTGTCGCTGCGACTGCGACACGTGTCGCAGTTGCCCGCGAGAACGTCGCATCGCGGGCATGACCAACGGCATAGCTGCAGCGTTTGCGTGAGCATCGCTGCAGACCGTCGCGGTGATGGAAGAGCTCGTTGCCCTGCGGACTTCGGCATCGCCTGGGCACGCTGAAGTCCGTTCGTCGTGGCCGCGATGGTCTCCGGAGATCGTCGATGGCCCCGACGCCCGGCCATGCCGTGCGAGCACGTGTGCACGAGCAGCAGCGCAGGTGCGCGGAGCCTTCGATCGCCGCGTGGTGGCGACACCGGACAACGTCGTACGGCCAAGTCGGCATGAGTGCGCCATGCGCGATCGTCGACGCATTCGGGCCTCACGTCGTGCGCGCGCTGCGCGCACGAAAGCATGTCGAGCCGTCCAGGCGTGGCCGCGAGTGCCAGCCCCTCGTCGACGACGTCGTGGAGGCTGCGGTGGCGAGCCGCCGGGAGACGTGGTCGGTGGAGATGAAAAGCGATCGCGCAAAAGGAAACGCCCCACCGGAGTGACCCGGCGGGGCGTTGGATAAAGCGCTCAGCGATGACCTACTCTTGCATGGCTTAAGCCACACTACCATCGGCGCAGCTGCGTTTCACTTCCGAGTTCGGGATGGGATCGGGTGGTTCCACAGCGCTATGTTCGCTGAGCAAGCGGTGGAGACAGCGCACGGATGCGCCGGTCTCACATGGGGTCTTGGGACGTAATAAGTGGGTTTCGGCTTTCCGATCGACGTGACGTCGAGGAAGCGAAGCAACTTGGAGTTATATGGTCAAGCCGCACGGATCATTAGTATCGGTTAGCTCGGCATTACTGCGATACACACCCGACCTATCAACCACGTAGTCTTCATGGTTCCTTCAGGGGACTTGTGTCCCGGGAGATCTCATCTTGAGGCGCGCTTCCCGCTTAGATGCTTTCAGCGGTTATCGCTTCCGAACATAGCTACCCGGCAGTGCCACTGGCGTGACAACCGGAACACCAGAGGTTCGTCCACTCCGGTCCTCTCGTACTAGGAGCAGCCCCTCTCAAATCTCCAACGCCCACGACAGATAGGGACCGAACTGTCTCACGACGTTCTGAACCCAGCTCGCGTACCACTTTAAATGGCGAACAGCCATACCCTTGGGACCGGCT
>VFQP010000367.1_pt1 | contig 97156 bp, 88 predicted proteins | sample 3512351 | NCBI WGS metagenome assembly VFQP01 (sample SAMN10412372, study PRJNA504923) | tailings metagenome | isolation source: Relicate 1 Philex TSF1 revegetated site | place: Philippines: Tuba, Benguet | collected 2017-08-29
TGTTCTGGTTGAACTTGCCGCCGGCGTGCAGCTCGGTCAGCGCGATCTCGGCCGCGCTGCGCTTGGGCTCGTGCTTGTCGTCCATCTTCACGCCCGTGGGGATGCCGCGGCCGTTGTCCACCACGCTGATGGAGTTGTCGGTGTGGATGGTCACCACGATGTCGTCGCAGTGGCCGGCCAGGGCTTCGTCGATGGAGTTGTCGACCACCTCGAACACCAGGTGGTGCAGGCCGGTGCCGTCGGAGGTGTCGCCGATGTACATGCCCGGGCGCTTGCGCACGGCCTCCAGGCCTTCGAGGATCTGGATCGAACCCTCGCCGTAGCCCTCGCTCGCACCGGCCTGGTTGGGGTCGATCTTGGGCTGGAAATTGGAGCTTTCGGGGCTCTGTGCGGCGTCGGACATAGGAACTTTCTCTATCGCTAAAAACGCCAAACCCGCTGGGGAGCGGGTCGGGCTTGCTGCAAGCTGGGGCGGTGCGCTCAGATGCGCATGGGCATCACGACGTACTTGAAGGCGTTGTCGTCGGGGTTGGTGACCAGCGCCGAGCTGTTGCCGTCGGCCAGCTCCACGCGCACCATGTCCTGCCCCATGTTCTGCAGCGCGTCGATGAGGTAGGTGACGTTGAAGCCGATCTCGATGGTGTCGCCACCGTAGTCGATGTCGAGCTCGTCGACCGCCTCTTCCTGCTCGGCGTTGCTCGAGGCCACGCGCAGCGTGCCGGGCTCCACGTTCAGGCGCACGCCCTTGAACTTCTCGCTCGTCATGATGGCGGTGCGCTGCAGGCTGGCCAGCAGCGGCGCGCGGCCCAGCGTGACGATGTTCTTGTGGTTCTTGGGGATGACGCGGTTGTAGTCGGGGAACTTGCCCTCGACCAGCTTGGTGACGAACTCCATGCCGTCGAAGCTGAACTTGGCCTGGTTGGCCGCGAACTGCATCTCGATCGCGCCTTCCTTGTCGGACAGCAGGCGCTGCATCTCCAGCACCGTCTTGCGTGGCAGGATCACCTCCTGCTTGGGCACTTCCACATCCAGCGTGGCCGACGCGAAGGCCAGGCGGTGGCCGTCGGTGGCCACCAGGCTGAGCTGCTTGCCCTCGGCCACGAACAGGATGCCGTTGAGGTAGTAGCGGATGTCGTGCACCGCCATCGCGAACGACACCTGCCCGAGCAGGCTCTTGAGCGTTTTCTGCGGCACGCTGAACGCGGGGCCGTAGCTCGCGGCCTCCTGCACCAGCGGGAAGTCTTCCGCCGGCAGGCTCTGCAGCGTGAAGCGGCTCTTGCCGCCCTTGAGGATGAGTTTGCCGCCGGTGTGCTCCAGGCTCACGGTCTGGTCGCCCGGCATGGTGCGCAGGATGTCGATCAGCTTGCGCGCGCCCAGCGTGGTGGCGAAGGCCCCGCTGTCGCCGCCCAGATCGGCCGTGGTGCGGATCTGGATCTCCAGGTCGCTGGTGGTGAGTTGCAGTTGCGGGCCGGTCTTGCGGATCAGCACGTTGGCCAGGATGGGCAGCGTGTGGCGCCGCTCCACGATGCCGGCGACCGCCTGCAGCGCGGCCAACACCTTGTCCTGGGAGGATTTGAAAACGATCATCGGCGGCTCTTTCGTCATGGGCGGGCGCATCGCGCACCCGGGGCGGCTTGAACCGCCGTATTTTCACTCTTTTGAACAGTGTTTTCCGCTGGTTTCGGGGCTTGGGCCGGCCTCAGCCTTTCAGGGTCTGTTCCAGCACATGCAGTTGCTGGTTCAGCTCGGTGTTCTGCTGGCGCTCGCCGGCGATCTTGCGCACCGCGTGCAGCACCGTGGTGTGGTCGCGTCCGCCGAACAACTCGCCGATCTCGGGCAGGCTTTTCTGGGTGAGCTCCTTGGCCAGGAACATGGCGATCTGCCGCGGCCGCGCGATGCTGGCCGGCCGCTTTTTCGAATACATGTCGGCGACCTTGATCTTGTAGAAATCGGCCACCGTCTTCTGGATGTTCTCCACGCCGATCTGCCGGTTCTGGATCGACAACAAGTCCTTCAGCGCCTCGCGCGCCAGCTGGATCGAGATGTCCTTGAGGTTGAAGCGGCTGTAGGCCAGGATCTTGCGCAGCGCGCCTTCCAGCTCGCGAACGTTGGAGCGCACGTTCTTGGCCACGAAGAAGGCCACCTCTTCGGGCATCACCGCGCCCTCGGCCGCCGCCTTGTTGATCAGGATCGCCACGCGCATTTCCAGCTCGGGGGGCTCGATCGCCACCGTCAGGCCGGAGTCGAAGCGCGAGACAAGGCGCTCGTGGATGTCGGCCAGGCCTTTGGGGTAGGTGTCGCTGGTGAGCACGATGTGGCTCTTTTTGGCCAGCAGCGCCTCGAAGGCGTTGAAGAACTCCTCCTGGGTGCGGTCCTTGTTGGCAAAGAACTGCACGTCGTCGATCAGCAGCAGGTCGAGCGAGTGGTAACGCGCCTTGAACTCATCGAAGGTCTTTCGCTGATAGGACTTGACCACATCCGAGACGAACTGCTCGGCGTGGATGTAGAGAACCCGTGCGCCAGGGCGCTCGGCCAGCAGGTGATTGCCGATGGCGTGCACCAGGTGCGTCTTGCCCAGGCCCACCCCGCCGTAGATGAACAGCGGGTTGTACAGCTGGCCCAGGCTGCCGGCCACGTGCATGGCGGCGGCGCGCGCCATGCGGTTGGCAGAGCCCTCCACCAGGCTGGCGAAGGTGAGCGCGGGGTTCAGGCGTGTCTTGGGCACGCCCGTGCCCGCGGGCTCGGCGTGCGCCACCTCGGGCAGCTCACCGAGCGCCTGGTCGGTCACCGGGTCGAACACCGATCGGTTGGCGGGCGTTGTGCGAACAGGGGCTTCACGCGGAGCAAGCGCTAACTCCAGTGTCACCGGACGGCCTTGCACCGCTTCCAGAACGGCGCTGATGCGCGCCGCGTACTGGGCGCGGATCCAGTCGAGTTTGAAGCGGTTGGCCACGGCCAGTACCACCCTGGAACCGTCGGCCGCCACGCTGGCGGTCAGGGGCCGGATCCAGGTGTTGAACTGCTGCTCGGGGATTTCCTGCGCCAATCGTTCGATGCACGCCGACCAGAGCGAACGCCCGGCGTGATCGTCGTGCAGCGCGGCAGACGGGGTGGTTCCCTCGGACATGAAGCGGAAGCGGGGGGCTTGTTATCGTTGTGGACAAGGGCTGCTGCCCAGGGCGCGCATTGTAGGCACGGCGTCGAGTTATCCACAAGCTTGGCCGGCACCGTTCGTCCCTCTTGCGGGTCTGACGCGCACCGGTCTTGGGGTCGCGATGATCCCGGCTTGCCGGCTTGGCGCGTTTCTGGCGATAATTGCGGGTTTCCCCGATTCCGGACAGGTCCAACATGAAACGCACTTATCAACCCTCCAAGATCCGCCGCGCCCGCACCCATGGCTTTCTCGTGCGCATGAAGACGCGCGGCGGCCGCGCGGTCATCAATGCCCGTCGCGCCAAGGGTCGCAAGCGCCTGTCGGTCTGAACCCGCTGGCCGCCGCGCGCCGGTGATCCCCCGTCTGCGGTCCCGGCAGCAGTTTCAGGCCGTGCTGGCCAACGCCCCAGTGGCCAAGACGCCCCATTTCGCGTTGCACCGCCTTGCCCCCGGTCCCGTCGCCGAGGGCAACAGCCCTTTGTTTCCCGAACCCGGCCCCTGGCTGGGTGTGCTCGTGCCCAAACGCTGGGCGCGCCGCGCCGTCACGCGCAACGCCATCCGCCGCCAGATCTACGCCACGGCGCCCGCTTTCGCCGCGTTGCCGCTGGCCGCTTACGTGGTTCGGCTGCGCAGCGGCTTTGACCGCAGCCACTTCGTCAGCGCCAGTTCGGTCGCCCTCAAGCACGCGGTGCGCGAAGAACTCCAGCAGCTCTGGGCCCGGGCCCTTGCACGCGGCACCCATGCCGCCACCGGCCATGTGGCGTGACTGGCCCCGGTGCGCTCTGATTGCTCTCGTGAAGGGCTATCGCTTGCTGCTCAGCCCCTGGCTGGGCAGTGGCTGCCGCTTCGAGCCCACCTGTTCGGCGTATGCGCTGGAAGCGCTGCAACGCCACGGCGCGCTCACCGGCGGGCGCCTCACGCTGCAGCGGCTCGCACGCTGCCACCCCTGGTGCCAGGGCGGCCATGACCCAGTGCCCGCCGCACCGGCCGGCCTGTTTACCCGTCTCGTTCCCCGCACATCCGAGAAGAAGAACGCCTCATGAATGACATCCGTCGCTCCATCCTGTGGGTGGTGTTCGGTTTTGCCATGGTCCTGATCTGGGACAAATGGCAGATCCACAATGGCCGGCCCGCCACCTTCTTCCCCACGGGCACGCCGCCAGCGGCCACAGCCCCGGCCCAGACCGGGCCGGCCGGCGCCGCGAGCACCAGCGGCGTGCCGGCACCGACCGCACAAGTGGCGCCCGCCGGCTCGGGTGCCGTACCCGGGGCCGAGGCCGCCGCGCCGAGCGCCACCAACACGCGCCACGTGGTGCGCACCGACGTGATGGAGCTGACCTTCCAGAGCGAGGGCGGCGCGTTGGTCGGTGCGAAGCTGCTCAGGCACGCGCAGGCCACCGGCGGCAAGACCGCGGCCGAAGCGGCCCCGTTCACGTTGCTCACGCAGGAAAACGGCCGCATGTATGTGGCGCAGACCGGCCTGATCGGTGGCAGCTTCCCCACCCACAAGACCCCCATGACGCTGGTTGGCAACCCCGCTGCGCTGGCCGACGGCCAGGAATCGCTGCAGGTGCGTTTCGAATCGGGCGATGTGGGCGGCGTGCAACTGGCCACCACCTACACCCTTCGCCGCGGCGCCTATGACATCGCCGTGGCGCACGAGGTGATCAACCGCGGTGCGGCGCCGGTGCAGCCGCAGCTGTACCGCCAGCTCGTGCGCGACGGCAGCACGGTCGAGAGCGAGACGCCCTTCTATTCCACGTTCACCGGCCCGGCGGTCTACACCAGCGAACAGAAGTTCCAGAAGATCAATTTCGGTGATATCGCGTCCAACAAGGGCAGCTTCGTGCGCAACACCAGCGACGGCTACGTGGCCATGGTGCAGCATTACTTCGCCACCGCCTGGCTCGGCGAAGACGGGCAGGCGCGCGAGAACTTCGTGCGCAAGGTGGCCGACAACCTGTATTCGGTCGGCACCATCAGCACCTTGCCCGCGATTGCACCCGGTCAGTCGCACACCGCCCAGGCGCGGCTTTTCGTGGGCCCACAGGACGAAAAACTGCTCGAACGCCTGGCGCCCGGCCTTGAGCTGGTCAAGGACTACGGCTGGCTCACCATCCTGGCCAAACCGCTCTACTGGCTGCTCGAGAAGATCCACGGCTACGTGGCCAATTGGGGCTGGGCCATCGTGCTGCTGGTGGTGCTGATCAAGGCCGCTTTCTACTGGCTCAACGCCAGCGCCTACCGCAGCATGGCCAAGATGAAGGCGATCAACCCGCGCATCATGGAAATGCGCGAGCGCCTCAAGAGCAACCCGCAGCAGATGCAGCAGGAGATGATGAAGATCTACCGCGAGGAGAAGGTCAATCCCCTCGGCGGCTGCTTCCCCATCCTGATCCAGATCCCCGTGTTCATCGCGCTCTACTGGGTGCTGCTGTCCAGCGTGGAAATGCGCAACGCGCCCTGGCTGGGCTGGATCACCGACCTCTCCACGCCCGACCCGTTCTACATCCTGCCGCTGGTGATGGCCGTCACCACCATGATCCAGACCGCGCTCAACCCGCTTCCGCCCGACCCGCTTCAAGCCAAGCTGATGTGGATGATGCCGCTGGTGTTCTCGGTCATGTTCTTCTTCTTCCCGTCCGGCCTGGTGCTCTACTGGATCACGAACAACGTGCTCACGATTGCGCAGCAGGCCCACATCAACCGCCGCATGGGCGTGCCCCTGAAGTTCAGCGTACCGAAGTTCAGGTGACGCCTGCGCGGCAGCACTGACATGCTGCCCCACCATCACGATCCCATCGCCGCGATTGCCACCGCGCCCGGACGCGGGGCGGTGGGCATCGTGCGGGTGTCGGGCAAGGGACTGGCGCCGTTCGTGCGGGCGCTGATCGGGCGCGATCTGACCCCGCGCGAGGCCCGCTACGGGCCCTGGCGCGGTGCCGACGGCCAACCGATCGACCACGGGTTGTCGCTCTGGTTTCCGGCACCCCACTCTTACACCGGCGAAGACGTGCTCGAGCTGCAGGGCCACGGCGGGCCGGTGGTGCTGCAGTTGTTGCTGGCGCGTTGCCTCGAAGTGGCGCAGACCGCCCTGCCCGGTCTGCGGCTGGCGCGCGCGGGCGAGTTCACCGAGCGCGCCTTCCTCAATGACAAGCTCGACCTCGCACAAGCCGAGGCGGTGGCCGATCTGATCGATGCCAGCACCGAGGCCGCCGCGCGCAGTGCCGCGCGTTCGCTGGCCGGGGCTTTCTCCCAGCGCGTGCACGCCCTGCGCGATGCGCTGATCCACCTGCGCATGCTGGTGGAGGCCACGCTCGACTTTCCCGAGGAGGAAATCGATTTCCTGCAGAAGGCCGACGCGAGCGGCCAGCTGCAGCGCTTGCGCGCGTCGCTGTCGACACTGCAGGCCGAGGCGCGCCAGGGCGCGCTGCTGCGCGACGGCCTGCAGGTCGTCATCGCGGGTCAGCCCAACGCGGGCAAGAGTTCGCTGCTCAACGCCCTGGCCGGTGCCGAACTCGCGATCGTGACGCCGATCGCAGGCACCACGCGCGACGTGGTGCAGCAGACGATCCAGATCGAAGGCGTGCCCCTGCACGTGACCGACACCGCTGGCTTGCGCGACAGCCCCGAGGTCGATGAGGTCGAGCGCATCGGCATCGAGCGGGCCTGGCAGCGCATCCGCGGTGCGGACGCCGTTCTGTTCCTGCACGACCTCACGCGCTGGGGCGAGCCGCGCTACCGCCACGGTGACGCCAACATCCTGCGTGGCCTGCCCGCGGGCGTGCCAGTGCTGCACGTATGGAACAAGGTCGACCAGGCCGGGGGCGCGCCCGCGGGTGACGACGACATTGCGCTGTCGGCCAAGCACGGTACGGGGCTCGATGCGTTGCGCGCGCGATTGCTGCAGCTGGCCGGCTGGCAGAGCGGCGGCGAGGGCTTGTTCATGGCCCGCGAACGCCACCTGCAGGCGCTCGCGCGCGTGGGCGAGCATCTGCAGCAAGCGCAGGAGCTGCTCACGCAGGCGGCCGATCAGCTGGATCTGCTGGCCGAGGAGCTTCGGCTGGCGCAACACGCGTTGGGCGAGATCACCGGTGAATTCACCGCCGACGACCTGCTGGGCGTCATCTTTTCGCGTTTTTGCATCGGCAAATGAGGCCTGGCATGCCGCCCAGGGGCGCTGGCCTGCCGCTGAGAACTGAACTGTAAACAGCAGTTAACTCCGGCTTGCGCGCTGCCGGTGGCTGCGGTCAACTCGGCTTCATGAACCCCGCGACCACGTCCGCACGGTTCGATATCCAGCACCTGGCGCAAGCCATGCGCCACAGCAGCGCACTGGATGCCGTGCCCCTGAACCTCAGCGAGGCCCACTGGGTCACGCTGGCCAATTACCTGCAGCCTGTGGCGATGCAGCAGGGGCAGGTGCTGATCGAGCAGGGCGTGAAGGACCGCACCGTGTACTTTGTCGAGTCCGGCACGCTCACCGTGCACTACGAGGATTCCAAGGAACGCGTGCGCATTGCCGTGGTGGGTGCAGGCTCGGTGCTCGGCGAGGGCGCGTTCTTCAGTCACCTGCCGCGCAGCGCCACCGTCAACGCCGGCAGCGATTGCCGACTGTGGTGCATGACGCCGTTGCGTTTTCGGGAGCTTGGCGTGCGTCACCCGCAGATTGCGCTGGAGCTCACGATTGCGATGTCCGCGGTGCTGGCGCGCCGCATGTACAACAAGCCTAAACGCGTGGCCGTCACCTGAGCGGGCGCTGCCCGGCTCCCCGCGCGCGCAGCCTCATTTCCCCAGAACAACCAGCCGCCACGTGCCCACATTGACCATGTCCCTCATGAGTTGGCTGCAAGCCAGGAAATCCGCCAACGGCAAAGGCAAGGGGGCATTGGCCCGGGCGCGAAACGCCTTTCGCACCACCACCATGCCGTTGATGTCGCCGCGGCGTGGGCGGCGCTTGCTGCGCCGCGAGCAGCTCTTCGGCGTGGTTCGCGAATCGCTCATCCGCGGCGGCGTGCTCTCCACCAGCTACACCTTCAAGGTGCTCAATCTCGACAGCAACGGCGACAGCTTCATCGTGCTGGTTGACCTGGCGCTGCCCGCGCAGTCGCTGCCCGACGAATTCCTGCTGGAGATCGAGCGCTGGATCCAGCAAAGCGCCAAGGCCCGCCACACGATGGACGTGCGTGCCATCTACTGGCGCCGCAAGCCTTCGCCGGAACAAGTGGGCCAGGCGCTGCGTGCTGCCATGACGGCCCAGACGCGCCGCGAGAACGCCGACACCAGCATTCCGCGCCCGCCCGCCTCGGGCCCGCGCGGTCGGGTGGAGACCGTCGGCGAGGATGAGGTGCGCGCTTTCCGCGAGGCGCTGGCCGCACCCCCCACCACGGCGTTTCGCCATCCGCGCGAGCCGCAATTGCCGATGCCCGAAACCGTGAGCGACTTCGCCGCGCTCAGCGACACGCAGCACGGCAAGCTGTAACCCGGCTTTGCCGGGTGCGCTCAGTGCCCGGCGAAATCCACCAGCGTGAACAGAGCCAGTCCGCTCTCGCGCAACTTGGCCGAGCCACCGAGTTCGGGCAGATCCACGATGGCGGCGCCTTCCATGACCGTGGCGCCCAGCTTTTCCAGCAGGCGGCGCCCCGCCATCATGGTGCCGCCGGTGGCGATCAGATCGTCGATGAGCACCACCCGGTCGCCGGGTTTCACGGCATCGGTGTGCAGCTCCACCGTGGCGCTGCCGTACTCCAGCTCGTAGGTCTCTTCCACCGTGTGAAAGGGCAGCTTGCCTTTCTTGCGGATGGGCACGAACCCCACGCCGAGCTCATAGGCCAGCACCGACCCGATGATGAAGCCGCGCGCATCGAGACCGGCCACGACACTGGGTCTCAACGCCGGATCCATATAGCGGTGCACGAAGGTGTCGATCAGCACGCGGAACACCTTCGGGTCCTGCAGCAGCGGCGTGATGTCGCGGAACTGCACGCCCGGTGCCGGCCAGTCGGGCACGGTGCGGATGTGCGAGCGGAGGTAAGCGGCGGTGTCCATGCCGCGATTATGGGGACACCGCCGCCCGGGGTCAGGCCATGGCCTTGAACTGGTAGCCGCTGCCCGACGCTTCCAGCGTGCCCAGAGCAGGGAACGGGAAGTGGAAGCCGCCCATGGCCATTTTGTCCTTGACCAGCTGGTCGAAGATGCGGCGGCGCGTCTGGCGGGCCATCTCGGGGTCCATGTCGAAGGTCACCGCCCAGTCGGGGCTGCGCGCGAAGAGCGAGGGCACGTTGGTCACGTCGGCCGTGTACATGAACGCCTGGCTTTGAGAGCGCACGGTGAACACGCACATGCCCGGGGTGTGGCCGTGGGCAGCCACCGACTGGATGCCGGGCGCCACTTCAGCACCGGCTTCGAAACGCACCAACTTGTTCGCGGGGATCTTGCCCAGCACGCGACGCGCGTTCTGAAACGCGCCCTGCGCAGCCGGCGGCGCCGCGCTCATCTTGGCGTCGTCCATCCAGAACGCGAATTCGGGCGCGGGCACGTGCACGGTGGCGTTCGGGAACACCAGTTCACCGGCCTTGTTGATCAGCCCGTTGATGTGGTCGCCGTGGAAGTGGCTCAGGATGACGTGGTTGATCTCTTCCGGCTTGTGGCCGGCGGCGGCCATGTTGGCGCGCAGCTTGCCCGTGGTGGGCGGGCCGTTGTCGGCAAAGCCGGTGTCGATCAGGAACTTGGTGCCACCCGAGACGATGAGGTACGGCGTGAACGGGATGTCCACGTAGTCGGTGGGCAGGTTCTGGGAGGCCAGCAGGGCCTTGACCTGCTCCAGCGGCGCGTTGCGCACGAACTCGTCGCCCAGCGGGCGGCGCAGCGCGCCATCGTTGATGGCATAGACCTCCATGCTGCCGAGCGACATCTTGCGGAAACCGGGCTCGGGCAGTGTGGGCGCGCCGGGGTTGGGGGCGCTTTGCGAGAGCACGGACGAGAAGGTCAGCATGCTGGCGCCGGCAATGCCGGCGCCAAGGAAATGTCGGCGATCCATGGGCGGTGTCTCCAGGTGGGGTGGGGAGTGTGAGCATACGTACGGAAAGGTCTCCAAAGAGACCAGTCGGTCACATTTCCGACGTCCTGGATCGGAAATGCCCTTTGCCGCTTAACCACCCAGCAACTTGTCCTCGGCCAACGCCAGGGCGGGCGCCTGGCCGCTGAGCACCAGGGTGTCGCCGCCGGCCAGCACGGTGCTGTCCTGCGGCGCGGCGGTGCGGCCGTTGGCACGCCGCAGGCTCACCACGCGCACGCCCATCGCGGGCAAGGCCAGGTTCTCCAGCGGCTTGCCGACCCAGCGCCCGGCGCTGGGCAGGGTCACGCTGTTGAGCCGTTCGTGCTGCAACTCGTCGGCGGTGTCGTCGTCGGCGCCGTGGAAATAGCCGCGCAACAGCTCGTAGCGGGCCTCGCGCTGCTCTTGTACGACGCGGATCACCCGCCGCATGGGCACGCCCACCAGAGCCAGGGCGTGGCTGGCCAGCATCAGGCTGGCCTCGATCGCCTCGGGCACCACCTCGGTCGCGCCGCCCGCGCGCAGGCGCTCGATGTCGACATCGTCCACCGTGCGCACCACCACCGGCACCTGAGGTGCATTGGTCTGCGCGTGGTGCAGCACCTTGAGTGCGCTGGGCGTGTCCAGGTACGTGACGACGAGTGCGCTGGCGCGGTGCAGGCCGGCCGCCATCAGCGCTTGCAGGCGGGCGGCGTCGCCAAACACCACCGAGTGGCCGGCGGCCGCGGCCTGCCGCACACGGTCGGGATCGAGGTCGAGCGCCATGTAGGGAATGCCCTCCGCCTCAAGCAGCCGCGCCAGGTTCTGGCCACAGCGGCCGTAGCCGCAGATGATCACGTGCTTGTCGGCGTTGATCGCCTTGCGTGCGATGGCCGTCATCTGCACCGACTGCATCAGCCAGTCGCTGCCCACCAGCCGGGTGACGATGCGGTTGCTGTACAGAATGATGAAGGGCGTGAGCAGCATGGAGATCACCATGCTGGCCAGGATGGGGTTGAACAGTGCCGGTGGCACCAGGTTGTGCTGACCCGCCAGCGTGAGCAGCACGAGGCCGAACTCGCCGGCCTGCGTGAGGTACAGCCCGGTGCGCAGCGCCGTACCCATGGGCGCACCGAAGGCGCGCGTCAGGCCGGTGATGAGCGCCAGCTTGAAGCCCAGCGAGGCCACGAGCATGAGCAGCACCAAGGGCCAGCGCTCCAGCACCAGCCGCCAGTCCAGCAGCATGCCGATGGTGATGAAGAACAGGCCGAGCAGCACGTCGTGAAACGGCCTTATGTCGGTCTCCACCTGGTGCTTGTATTCGGTCTCGGCGATCAGCATGCCGGCCACGAACGCGCCCAGCGCCAACGACAGGCCCGCATGCTCCGTCAGCCAGGCCAGGCCCAGCGTGATGAGCAGCAAGTTGAGCATGAAGAGCTCCTCGCTCTTGCGCCGCGCCACCAGCGTGAGCCACCAACGCATGAGCCGCTGGCCGCCGGTGAGCAACAAGCCCAGCAACACCACCGCCTTGAGCAGTGCCAGTCCGAGGGAAATCGCGAGCTGTTCGGGCGGCGCCGACAGCGCGGGGATCAACACCAGCAGCGGCACCACGGCCAGGTCCTGGAACAACAGGATGCCGATCACGCGTTTGCCGTGTTCGGACTCCAGCTCCAGCCGCTCGGCCAGCAGCTTCACCACGATGGCGGTGCTGCTCATGGCCATCACGCCGCCGAGCGCGAACGCCGCCTGCCAGCTCAGGTTCCACCAATGGGGCAGCAACACGGCCAGTGCCAAGGACGCCAGCGTGGTGATCAGCACCGTCAGCACCACCTGCGAAGCGCCCAGGCCGAACACGTGCTGTTTCATGGCACGCAGCTTGGGCAGGCTGAACTCCAGCCCGATCACGAACATCAGGAACACAACGCCGAACTCGGCCAGATAACGCAGCCCGCTGGAGTTCTGGGCCAGGGCCAGCGCGTTCGGACCGATCAGCACGCCCACCGCCAGATAGCCCAGCATGGGCGGCAGCTTGAGGGTGCGGCAGGTCACCGCCGCCAGCACCGCGGCCAGCAGGTACAGCAGCGCCAGATCGAGTGAGGTCATGGCCGCATGGTAAGCGGGCCTTCGCCGCGCCGCGGGCGTGTCGTGTGCGGGCCGGCGGTGATAATCCGGCGCATGTCTGCCCCTTTGCCGTTCGACCCCGCCCGCGTGCAGCAACTGGCCACCGAGGCGCTGCAGATCGAGGCCGACGCTGTGGCCGCGCTGGCGCAACGGGTGGACGCGCGCTTTGCCGATGCGGTGCGCCTGCTGCTCGCGTGCCGTGGCCGTGTCGTCGTGATGGGCATGGGCAAGAGCGGCCACGTCGGCCGCAAACTGGCTGCCACGCTCGCCTCCACCGGCACGCCGGCCATGTTCGTGCACCCGGCAGAGGCCAGCCATGGCGACCTCGGCATGATCACCGAAGCCGACGCGGTGCTCGCCCTCAGCAACTCCGGCGAGAGCGAGGAGCTCAGCGCCATCCTGCCGCTGATCAAACGCATGGGCGTGCCGCTGGTGGCGCTCACCGGCCGTCTTGAATCCACCCTGGGCCGACACGCCGACGTGGCGCTCGACACGTCAGTGGCCAAGGAGGCCTGCCCGCACAATCTCGCGCCCACCGCGAGCACCACGGCGCAACTCGCGCTCGGCGACGCGCTGGCCGTGGCGCTGCTGGACGCGCGCGGCTTCAAGGCCGACGACTTTGCCCGCTCCCACCCGGGTGGTGCGCTCGGGCGCAAGTTGCTCACGCACGTGAGCGACGTCATGCGCAGCGGTGCCGATGTGCCGCGCGTGGCGCCCGACGCGAGCCTGATGGATCTGATGCGCGAGATCAGCGCCAAGGGCCTGGGCATGAGCGCGGTGGTCGAGGCCGAGCGCGCCGTCGGCATCTTCACGGACGGCGACCTGCGCCGGCTCATCGAACGTGCCGGCAGCGGGGCCGACCTTCGCACGCTGAGCGCGCGCGACGTGATGCACGCCGCACCGCGCACCATCCGCAGTGACGCGCTGGCCGTCGAGGCCGCCGACCTGATGGAGGCGCAGCGCATCACGAGCGTGCTGGTGGTGGATCGCGAGGGTCGCCTGGTCGGCGCCCTCAACAGCAACGACCTGATGCGCGCCAAGGTGATCTGATGCTCACACCCGTGCTGCGCTTCGCGCCCGAACTGCTGCTGCGCGCGCAGCCCGTGCGCGTGGCTTTCTTCGACGTCGACGGCGTGCTCACCGATGGCGGGCTGTACTTCAGCGAGGCCGGCGAGACCCTGAAGCGGTTCCATACGTTGGACGGGCACGGCCTGAAGCTGCTGCAACGCCACGGCATCGTGCCCGCCGTCGTCAGCGGCCGCGACGGCAAGCCTTTGCGCCAGCGCCTGGAAGCCCTGGGCGTCACCCACGTGCGCCTGGGCACGGAGGACAAAGCGCCAGCCGCGCAGGCCATTCTCGACGCGCTCGGACTGGGTTGGGCGCAGGCCGGGGCCATGGGTGACGACTGGCCCGACCTGCCGCTGATGCGCCGGGCTGCCTTCGCCTGTGCCCCACCGGGGGCCCACGACGAGGTGCGCGCCATCGCCCACCACGTCACCGCCCGCGCGGCAGGTGAAGGTGCGGCGCGTGAGTTCTGCGATCTGCTGCTCATGGCGCATGGCGCCTACGCAGCCGAACTCGGCAAGACCGCCTGAGGCAGGCTGATCGTGGACGCCGAGGACGACTTCGACCTCATCCCCGGGCTGGACCGCCACGTGCCGGCCACGCCGGTGCGCCAGCGCCGTGCCCCCTGGTGGGACCGTCTATCGATTTACCTGCCGGTGATCCTCATGGGCGTGCTTGCCCTGGGCTCCTACTGGCTGCTGCGCGCCACGCCACGCGCGCCCGAGCCCGCGGTCGACAAGCCCGTCAGCGGCGAGCCCGATTACTACATGCGCGGCTTCTCGGTGCGCTCATTCGATGCCAACGGGAACCTGCGCGCCGAGGTGCTGGGCGACGAGGCACGCCACCACCCCGACGACGACCGCGTCGAGATCGACAATGCGCGCTTGCGCAACCTGGGTGAGAACCGCGCCATCACAACGGCCACTGCGCAGCGCGTCACCACCAACAGCGACAACACGCGTTTCGTGCTCGAAGGCGATGCCGTTGTGGTGCGTGAGGGCGGGCGCGACGATCAGGGGCAGCCGCTGCCGCGGTTGGAGTTTCGCGGTGATTACCTCCTGGTGGAGCTCGAACCCGCTGAGCGGATCAGCTCCGACCAACCGGTCGAGCTCTTGCGCGAGGGCGACCGCCTCAGCGCACAACGCATGACCTACGACAGCGCTGCCCGGGAGGCCACTTTCAGCGGCCGTGTGCGCGTGCAGCTCCAACCCCGCGCCGCCCCATGAGCCCCGACACCCGGCATCACGCCCCCCTGGCCTACATCACGGGTGCCTCCAGCGGCATCGGCCAAGCGCTGGCTGCGCGTTTTGCGCGCGCCGGCTACCGCCTCGCGCTGGTGGCGCGCCGAAGCGAAGAGTTGCAGGGCTGGGCGCGTGCCCAGGGGTTCGACGAATCCCGCTGCCGTGTCTACCGGGCCGACGTCGCCGAAATCGGCGAGATCGTTGCCGCCGGCCAGGCCTGCGTGGCGCAGCAGGGCGTGCCCGATGTGGTCATCGCCAACGCCGGCATCAGCGTCGGCATGGACACGGCAGAACGCGACGACCTCCACGTCATGGCGCGCACTTTCGCCACCAACAACACCGGCATGGCCGCCACCTTCCAGCCGTTCGTGAATGCCATGAGCGAACGCGGCAGTGGCGCACTGGTGGGCATCGCCAGCGTGGCCGCCATCCGCGGGCTGCCCGGGCACGGCGCTTACTGCGCCAGCAAGGCCGCGGTGGTGAGTTACTGCGAGAGCCTGCGCGGCGAATTGCGCGCCAGTGGCGTGGCGGTGGTGACCCTTTTGCCGGGGTACGTGGATACACCGCTCACGCGGGAAAACCGCTACCGCATGCCCTTCCTCATGACGCCCGAGGCATTTGCCGAGCGCGCCTTCGCCGCCATCGAGGCGCGCACCAGCTACCGCGTCATTCCCTGGCAGATGGGGGTGGTGGCCAAGCTCCTGCGGCTGTTGCCCAATGCCGTGTTCGACCGCGTGCTGGCGGGCCGCCCGCGCAAGCATCGCCAGGGCGAAGGCCGGCGCTGACCAGCCGGTTGCCACGCCGCGAGCGCCCAAGAAAAAGCCCCGGGGCTTGGCGCCACGGGGCCTGGGGATTCCGGGGAATCGGTGCGGATCAGTAGCCGCCGCGGCCACCGCCGCCGCCGCCATCGCGACGACCGCCGTTGCCGTAGGGGCTGCGGAAGCCGCCGTCCTGGCCGCCGCCACCGCCGTAGCCCCCCTCACGGCGACCACCGCCGAAGCCGCCGCCGCCGGAGCGGGGGGGACGCGGCTCCATCGGGCGCGCTTCGTTGACCACAAGGCTGCGGCCGCCGAGCGACTGACCGTTCATGCCCTGGATGGCCGACTGGGCCTCGGCATCGCTGCCCATTTCGACGAAACCGAAGCCTTTGGAGCGACCGGTTTCGCGCTCCATCATGACTTTGGCGCTGTTGACCGAACCGAAAGCCGAGAAGGCCTGGTTGAGATCTTCGTCGCGCACGGTGTAAGGCAGATTGCCGACGTAAAGCTTGTTGCCCATGAAAAGGGACTCCTCAAAACACTGAAAAGAAGCGATGGAGCCCCGTCGTCCGGCACAACAATGCAGCGCGCGAAACCAACCGATCACTTGACAAGCCGCCGCGTACACGGCAGCCGATGAATTATGCGCCGTTTGTCGAAAAGGCGGCAAGAAAACGGGGCTAGGGATCACCCGCCCCCGGCTCCGATGCGCCCATACAACAAGCGCCGGGGCGTATACTGCCGCCCAGCGCCGATTTGTCCGGATTGCGGGCGCTCTACAAATGCCGCTAAAGGGGAGCCCGGAAAAGCCCGGTTCTGCCTTTTGGCGGCACCGGGTTTTCTGTTTCTGGGCCCTGCCAGGCAGGGATACGCGATTGATCGTCACCCCCGTCACCCACCGTTTCGACCGCCCGCTGGCCCTGCGCAGCGGCGCCGTGCTGCCGGCCTACGAGCTGGTGGTCGAGACCTACGGCACCCTCAACGCCGACAAATCCAACGCCGTGCTGGTGTGCCACGCGCTCAACGCCTCGCACCACGTGGCCGGCTTCCACGCCGACGCCAACGGCCAGCCGCTGGCGCGCAGCGAGGGCTGGTGGCACAACATGATCGGCCCGGGCAAGCCGGTCGACACCAACCGCTTCTTCGTCATCGGCGTCAACAACCTCGGCTCGTGTTTCGGCTCGACCGGGCCCACGCACACCAACCCGGCCACCGGCCAGGCCTGGGGCGCGGATTTCCCGGTGGTGACGGTGGAGGACTGGGTGGAAGCCCATGCCCGGCTGCTCGACGCCATGGGCATCGAGACCCTGGCCGCCGTGATGGGCGGCAGCCTGGGCGGCATGCAGACCCTGAGCTGGACCTTGCAGTACCCCGAGCGCGTGCGCCACGCGGTGGTGGTGGCCAGCGCGCCCAACCTCACCGCCGAGAACATCGCCTTCAACGAGGTGGCGCGCCGCGCCATCGTGACCGACCCCGACTTCCATGGCGGGCACTACCTGCGCGAGGGCACGCTGCCCCGGCGCGGCCTGCGCATCGCCCGCATGATCGGCCACATCACCTACCTCAGCGACGACGTGATGAACGAGAAGTTCGGCCGCACCCTGCGCGCGGCCGACGGCGCCGACCCCGCGGCCGTGGCCGAGCTCGCCTACCGCTACTCCACCACCGATGTCGAGTTCCAGATCGAGAGCTATCTGCGCTACCAGGGCGACAAGTTCAGCGAGTACTTCGACGCCAACACCTACCTGCTGATCACCCGCGCGCTGGACTACTTCGACCCGGCGCGCGCCTTCGGCGGCGACCTCACCGCCGCGCTGGCGCGGGCCCAGGCGAGGTTCCTGCTGGTGAGCTTCACCACCGACTGGCGCTTCTCGCCCGCGCGCAGCCGCGAGATCGTCAAGGCCCTGCTGGAGAACCGGCGCGAGGTCAGCTATTGCGAGATCGACGCGCCGCACGGGCACGACGCTTTCCTGCTGGACGATGCGCGCTACCACGCCGCCGTGCGCAGCTACTTCGAGCACACCGTGGCGGAGGGACTGCAGTGAGCGAACGCGATGTGCTCGAATCGATCGCGCGCCTGGTGCCACCGGGCTCGCGCGTGCTCGACCTCGGTTGTGGCGACGGCGCCCTGCTGGCCCACCTGCAAGCCACGCGCGGCTGCACCGGTTACGGCGTGGAGATCGACGATGCCGAGGTGCAGGCCTGTCTGCGCCGCGGCGTCAACGTGCTGCAACTCAACCTCGAGGACGGCCTCACCATGTTCGGTGACGACGCGTTCGATGTGGTGCTGCAGATCGACACCCTCCAACATCTTCGCAACGCCGAGACCATGCTGCGCGAGACGGCGCGCGTGGGCCGCATCGGCATCGTGGCCTTTCCCAACTTCGCCCACTGGCCAAACCGGCTGGCGGTGCTGCAGGGGCGCATGCCGGTGACCAAGCGGCTGCCCTACCAGTGGTACGACACGCCCAACATCCGTGTCGGTACGCACGCCGACTTCGAAGTGCTCGCGCGGCGCAACGGCCTCACCATCGAAGACAGCTTCGGCCTTCACGAGGGCCGCGAAGTGCGCTTCCTGCCCAACCTGCTGGCCAGCACCGCGGTGTTCCGCTTCTCCAGCTGATCAACCGGCGGCGGCCTCGCGCGCGCCGTCGTTGCCGAAGTCGCCGTCGAGCGCGACGCGCCCCAACCCCGGGTAGACCTCCGCAAAGCTCTGCGCGATCGCCTCCAGCGGCAGGTCGGCAAAACTGCCGCGCTCGTTCACGTACTCCATGTGGCGCTGGCCAGCCCTGTCATAGGGGTGGTAGAGCGAGTCGTTCACGCCGTCAAAGTCCAGCGGCAGCAGACCGAACTTCTCGCACAGTGACAGGTTGAAGGCCGGCGTGGCCTTGCGCCAGGCGCCGTCGATCCAGAGCTCGGTGTAGCCATGCCAGACGAACAAATCGCTGCCCATGCTCTGGCGCAGTTTCTCGGTCGTCATGTGGTTCTTCACGTCGGCAAAGCCCAGCCGCGCGGGAATGCCCGCCGCACGCGCCACCGCCGTCAACAGCACCGCCTTGGGTACGCACCAGCCGTGGCCTTGCAGCAGCGCGGTGCTCGCACGCATTCCGGGCAGTGAGAGATCGATCCGGTAGGGGTCGTAGCGCACGCCGTCGCGCACCGCCAGGTTCAGCGCCACCGCGCGCTCGCGCACGCTGCCGCCGGGGTCGTGCGCTCGCGCGAAGTCGCGCACCGCGGGGTGGTCGCTGTCGATGGCGGGGGTCGGGGCCAGGTACTCGATCATGGCGCCACGCTAGCAGAGCCGCGCGCGGCACGCGGACGCGCGGGCGACGCCCTTGTGCGTGCTTTGGTATTCACCCCGGTGCCCTGAACAGCGTTCGGCGGGGTTCAACGGCAGGAATGTCGGTCTTTTCCGGACTTCAGAGCCCGCGCGGGCGGCCGATAGTCCCGGGACACCCCCCCATTTCGAGGACCGAGACCATGGACATGCGCAACGAAGCCACCCACATCGCCCGCCAGGACGGCGCGCGCGCCGCCGCCCAGCAAGGCAGCGCCGAATTCCTGACCTTCCGCCTGGGCGCCGAGGAGTACGGCATCGACATACTGCGCGTGCAGGAGATCCGCTCCTACGAGGAGCCGACCCGCATCGCCAACGCACCCAGCTTCATCAAGGGTGTGGTCAACCTGCGTGGCGTCATCGTGCCGGTGGTGGACCTGCGCATCAAGCTCGGCTGCGAGAAGGTGGAATACAACGGCTTCACCGTGGTCATCGTGCTCAACGTGCGTGGCCGCGTGGTCGGCGCGGTGGTCGACTCCGTCTCCGACGTGCTCGAACTGGCGGGCGACCTGATCAAGCCGGCGCCTGAAATGAGCAGCTCGGTGGACACCACCTTCATCACCGGCATCGCCAGTGTGGGCGAACGCATGCTCATCCTGATGGACATCGAAGCCCTTATGTCTGGTGCCGACATGGGCCTGATGGAAAGCGCCCAGGCGCTTCAGTAAGCCAGTTCGTTGAACCTGCGCAGAGAGAGCCGGGAGATGATCATGCTTCGAGACAACAAGGGCAGTGCGTCTGTCGCACGCCGCCTTTCGCTGCAGGCGGTGGCCCTGCTGGCCATCACCCTGGCGGTGATCAGCGTCGGCATGGGTCTGGTGGCCGAAAAGAGTTCGCGCGAGCGCATGGCCGATATGGCCGGCGTGAAGGCGGCTTCGCTGGCCGATTCGGTGGATGCTTTCGACGCCACGGCGCGCATGATGACCGACCGCGCTTACCGCCCGTTTCGCCAGAAATTCGCCGAGACGTTCGAGCTCGACACAGCCAGCAACATGCTCAAGAGCTGGGGCATGCTGCTCAACGCTGACCACAGCGAGGTCGACAGCTTCAACAAGAGCAACGGTGGCGTGGCCACCATCTTCATGCGCAAGGGCGACGACTTCGAGCGCATCGCCACCTCGCTCAAAAAGGAAAACGGCGAGCGCGCGGTGGGCACCTCGCTCGCGCGCGGCCACCCCGCGTACCCGCTGATGCTGGCGGGCAAGCCCTACACCGGCCGCGCCGTGCTGTTCGGCAAGGCCTACATGACGCACTACGACCCGATCAAGGACGCCAGCGGCCAGGTCGTCGGGATCCTGTTCATCGGCTTCGACGTGGCCGACTTCCAGGCTGCCCTGGACAAGCTCGTCACGCAGTCGACCTTCTTCGCCAGCGGCGGCACCGTGGTCATCGATCCGCGCCAGGCCAACGCCGACGCCGTGTTCGTTTCGCCGCCCGCGATGGCGGGCAAGAAGGTGCTGGAGGTCAACCCCCAGGCGGACGCCATGCTCACCGCGCTGCGCGCCAGCGATGACGTGTTCGTGCGCGAAGCCGCGCCGCTGTTCAATGCACAGATCGTCAACCCGTGGGCGGTCAAGCGCACCGCCAAGGCCGGCGGTTGGTGGGTGCTGGCCGAAGTCTCGGACGACGAAGCCATGGCCAGCTACTGGCGCACCATGTACACCTTCTGGGCGCTGCTCGCAGGCACCACTGTGTTGCTCGGCTTCGGTCTGTTCGTGCTCATCCGCCGCAACGTGAGCGCACCCTTGAAGGAGCTCACCACCGCCGTCACCACGGTGGCGCAGGGCGACCTCACGCAGGCTTTCCAGAGCGAGCGCCGCGACGAGGTCGGCAACCTGGTGCGCGAGGTCGAGAGCATGCGCCAGAACTTCCTCGCGATGATGCGACAGCTGCGCGGCGCGGCCGACAACATCGGCGTCGCCAGCCAGGAAATCGCCACCGGCAACCAGGACCTGTCGGCGCGCACGGAGCAGACGGCCTCGAACCTGCAGCAGACGGCCGCCAGCATGGAGCAGCTCACCAGCACGGTGCGCCAGAGCGCCGATGCGGCGCGCCAGGCCAACCAGCTGGCCGCCAGCGCGGCCGAGATCGCCCAGCGCGGCGGCTCGGTGGTCTCGCAGGTGGTCACCACCATGGACGAGATCAACACCTCGTCCAAGAAGATCAACGACATCATCGGCGTCATCGACGGCATCGCCTTCCAGACCAACATCCTGGCCTTGAACGCGGCGGTGGAAGCCGCGCGAGCGGGCGAGCAGGGCCGCGGCTTCGCGGTGGTGGCCGGTGAGGTGAGGAACCTGGCGCAGCGCAGCGCGCAGGCGGCCAAGGAGATCAAGGGCCTGATCGGTGCGAGCGTGGAGAAGGTGGAAACCGGCTCGCGGCTGGTGGCCGATGCGGGGCAGACGATGAGCGAGATCGTGGGCTCGGTGCAGCGGGTGACGGACATCATCGGTGAGATCACGGCCGCGGCCGGCGAGCAAAGCGATGGCATCGGTCAGGTGAACACGGCGGTGAGCCAGCTCGACCAGATGACGCAGCAGAACGCGGCGCTGGTGGAAGAGAGTGCGGCCGCCGCGCAGAGCCTGAAGGATCAAGCCAGCCGACTGGCCGAGGTGGTGCAGCAGTTCCGTATCGGACACGACACCAAGGCCCCGCAGCCTGCGCCCGCCATGGTGGCCGTGACCGCACCCGCCCCATCCATTCGACAGCAACCACCGGCGAAGGCCGCGACACCGGTGCAGAACAAAAAAGAGACGCCCGCGGCCATCCGCCCGCCCGCCACGCCCGCGAAGACGGGCGAGGGTGAATGGGAGAGTTTCTGAAGCCAGGCGGGAATTCCCCCGCCCAGCCACACCCGGAGTTCGACATGAATGTTTTCGCCCGCCTCAAGATCGGCCAACGCCTGTACCTGGGCTTTGCCGCGGTGCTGGCCCTGCTGGTCGGCGTGACCGCCCTGGCCTGGACTGGCCTGAAGGCCTCGCAGGCCGCCACCGAACGCGTGGTCGTCATGGACAGGCGCGCCGCTGCCACCGAAGAGTGGATGCACAGCACGACCCTCAACATCAACCGCGTTCTGGCACTGGCGCGCTCGCGAAACGACCCCGCCGTGGATGCGCACTTCAAGCCGCTGATCGCCAAGACCACCGAACGCATCAACGAGGTGCAGAGGGCGCTGGAGGCCGAGATCAGCAGCGAGCGAGGCAAGGCGCTGCTGGCCGAGATCGCCGCGAAACGCGCTGAGTACATCGCCGTGCGCAAGAGCTACTTTGACGCGCTCAAGGCCGGCGACACCGCCGGTGCCGATGGCATCCTTGAAAAAGGGCTGATGCCGACGGCCGACGCCTACAGCGCCAAGCAACAGGAGCTGCTGGACTTCCAGCGCACGCTGGTCGATCAGGCCGTGGCGGCCTCCGGGCAGACCGTGCAACGCCAGATCGCTGCGCTGTTCGGGCTGGCTGGTCTGGCGGTGGCGTTGGCGGTGTTGCTGGCCTGGCGCATCACGCGCTCGGTCACGCAGCCGCTGATCGAAGCCGTGGGCGTGAGCCGCGACGTGGCGCGCGGCGACCTGACGCGCGAGGTCAACACCACGCGCACCGACGAGCTGGGCGACCTCATCCGCGCGCTGGCCGAGATGAAAGGTTCGCTCGTGAACACGGTGGGCCTGGTCCGCCAGGCGACCGACAGCATCAGCACCGCGTCGGTGCAAATCGCCACCGGCAACCAGGACCTGTCGGCGCGCACGGAGCAGACCGCTTCGAACCTGCAGCAGACGGCCGCCAGCATGGAGCAGCTCACCAGCACGGTGCGCCAGAGCGCCGATGCGGCGCGCCAGGCCAACCAGCTGGCCGCCAGCGCGGCCGAGATCGCCCAGCGCGGCGGCTCGGTGGTCTCGCAGGTGGTCACCACCATGGACGAGATCAACACCTCGTCCAAGAAGATCAACGACATCATCGGCGTCATCGACGGCATCGCCTTCCAGACCAACATCCTGGCCTTGAACGCGGCGGTGGAAGCCGCGCGAGCGGGCGAGCAGGGCCGCGGCTTCGCGGTGGTGGCCGGTGAGGTGAGGAACCTGGCGCAGCGCAGCGCGCAGGCGGCCAAGGAGATCAAGGGCCTGATCGGTGCGAGCGTGGAGAAGGTGGAAACCGGCTCGCGGCTGGTGGCCGATGCGGGGCAGACGATGAGCGAGATCGTGGGCTCGGTGCAGCGGGTGACGGACATCATCGGTGAGATCACGGCCGCGGCCGGCGAGCAAAGCGATGGCATCGGTCAGGTGAACACGGCGGTGAGCCAGCTCGACCAGATGACGCAGCAGAACGCGGCGCTGGTGGAAGAGAGCGCGGCGGCCGCGCAGAGCCTGAAGGATCAGGCCAGCCGACTGGCCGACGTGGTGCAGGTGTTCAAGCTTGACGCCGCCATGGCCACGGTTGCGCCCGCCAGCGCGCCCGCCGCCGCGCCGACCAAGGCACCCACCAATGCAGCCAGCTCCGCCGCGAAACCCGCGGCCAAGGCGGCCGCTGCCGCGCCCGCCCGACAACCCGCTGCGGCCCCCGCCGCGCCGCGCCGCATCGAGCCGGTGGCCACGGCCACCCGCGGCAGCGACGAGGGCGAGTGGGAAAGTTTCTGAGCCCCGTCCGACCCTGAGCCAACCCGGTCCCCGGGGCGCCGCGATCCGGCACCCGGGGCCCGCACATGCCCCTTCCCTGACCGAGAGATTCCCGTGTTGAGTTCCCTGTCCTTCAAACGCAAGATGGTCACGCTGCTGGCCGTCGCCATCGGTGGTCTGCTGATGCTGATCGCCCTGTCCGCCTTCCAGACCCGCGAGCGCATCCACGAGGCGCGCATGCAGGAACTGAAGTCCGCAGTCGAATCGATGTACGGCATCGTGGCCGGCTACCACGCCGCCGCGCAGGCCGGCCAGATGAGCGAGGCCGATGCCAAGGCCGCCGCCGCCGCCGCCTTCAAGCACGCGCGCTTCGGTGGCCCCGAGGGCAAGAGCGAGTATTTCTACATCTGGACCATGGATGGCGTGAGCGTGATGCACCCGATCCGCCTGGAGTGGGCTGGCCAGAACAAGACCGAGGTGCTCAAGGACGGCAAGGGCCGCTACACCCTCAAGGACATCGTTGCCGGCATCAAAGGCAGCGCCAACGGCCGCGCCTATGTCGACACCGACTTCCCGCGCCCTGGCACGCAGGTGCCGGTGCCCAAGACGCAGTATGTGATGCACTTCCAGCCCTGGGGCTGGATCGTGGGCTCGGGCCTGTACATGGACGACATCGCCGCGCTGGTGCAGGCTGCGCTGCTGCGCACGCTCATCATTGCCATTGTCGCGGTGGGCGCCGTCGGCGCGGTGGGCTGGCTCGTCATCCGCAGCGTGCAGGCGCAGCTCGGCGGCGACCCGTCGCGCGCCATGCAGGCCATGAACGAAGTGGCGGCCGGCAACCTGGGCGTGGACCTGGGCCAACCGGCGCAGGGCAGCCTGCTGCACGCGCTGCAGACCATGGTGAATTCGCTGCGCAGCACTGTGACGCAGGTGCGCCAGGCGACCGACAGCATCAACACCGCGTCGGTGGAAATTGCCACCGGCAACCAGGACCTGTCGGCGCGCACGGAGCAGACGGCCTCCAACCTGCAGCAGACGGCCGCCAGCATGGAGCAGCTCACCAGCACGGTGCGCCAGAGCGCCGATGCGGCGCGCCAGGCCAACCAGCTGGCCGCCAGCGCGGCCGAGATCGCCCAGCGCGGCGGCTCGGTGGTCTCGCAGGTGGTCACCACCATGGACGAGATCAACACCTCGTCCAAGAAGATCAACGACATCATCGGCGTCATCGACGGCATCGCCTTCCAGACCAACATCCTGGCCTTGAACGCGGCGGTGGAAGCCGCGCGAGCGGGCGAGCAGGGCCGCGGCTTCGCGGTGGTGGCCGGTGAGGTGAGGAACCTGGCGCAGCGCAGCGCGCAGGCGGCCAAGGAGATCAAGGGCCTGATCGGTGCGAGCGTGGAGAAGGTGGAAACCGGCTCGCGGCTGGTGGCCGATGCGGGGCAGACGATGAGCGAGATCGTGGGCTCGGTGCAGCGGGTGACGGACATCATCGGTGAGATCACGGCCGCGGCCGGCGAGCAAAGCGATGGCATCGGTCAGGTGAACACGGCGGTGAGCCAGCTCGACCAGATGACGCAGCAGAACGCGGCGCTGGTGGAAGAGAGCGCGGCGGCCGCGCAGAGCCTGAAGGATCAAGCCAGCCGACTGGCCGACGTGGTGCAGGTGTTCCGCACCGGCCAGGGCTGACAACGCCGACCTCGACGCCCAACACCCAACCAACAACCAACAACATCCAGGGAGCACCGGCATGCAAGCCTTCATGCGCCAGTTCACCATCCGCACCCGCATGGTCGGGGCCATTGCCGTCGTGCTTGTGCTGTTGGCCACCGTGGGCGGCGCGGGCTTGTGGGGCATGTCGCGCCAGGCCGCCGTGGCGCAAGAGTTCTCGGCGAACGCTTTTCAAGAGACGGTGACCTTGTCGCAGCTCAAGTCCGCGTTCGGCGACATCACGCGCCACGAAAAGGACATGGTCATCGCCTACGAGAAGCCCGAGCAGGTGGCCGCGGCCAAGTCGAAGTGGGAGTCTGCGCACGGCCAGGCACTGAAGCAGATGCAGGCCATGCTTGCGGGCGCGGAGGACGAAGACAACGCCATCTTACGCGAGTTGCAAAAGGAACTCGAGGCCTATGTGGCCGCGGTCGAGCCCGTGTCGCGCCAGTTGGCCGACAGCGGCTACGAGACGGCCACCATCGCCAACCGCATGCTGGCGCGGGCGCATGAACGCTTTGCCGGCATGACCGAGCGGCTTGCGCGCATCGAAGCGGCGATCGCCACCGAGGTCAGGGCGCTCGAAGAAGAAAGCGCGGCCGCCAATGCACAGACGCTGATGGTGTTCGGCGTCGCGCTGGCCATCGCAGCCCTGATCGTGGTGCCCACCACGCTGGCGAACATGACCAGCATCTGCGGTCCGCTGGACCGCGCACGCGAACTCGCCGACGCCATCGCCCAGGGTGACCTTACCCGTCCGGTGCACGACCAGGGGCGCGACGAACTGGCGCGGCTGATGAGTGCGCTGGGCGCCATGCAGGGCTCGCTCAACGGCATCGTGACCGAGGTGCGCAGCAGCACCGACAGCATCGGCACCGCGAGCACGCAGATCGCCAGCGGCAATCAGGACTTGTCGGGCCGCACCGAGCAGGCGGCCAGCAGCCTGCAGGAAACGGCCGCGAGCATGGATCAGCTCAGCAGCACGGTGCGCCAGAGCGCCGATGCTGCGCGTCAGGCGAGCGAGATGGCTTCGGCCAACGCCGAGGTCGCCGCGCGCGGTGGCCAGGTGGTGGGCCAGGTGGTGGCCACCATGCAGGACATCCAGGCGAGCAGCCAGAAGATCGGCGACATCATCGGTGTCATCGACGGCATCGCCTTCCAGACCAACATCCTGGCGCTCAACGCGGCGGTGGAGGCCGCGCGAGCGGGCGAGCAGGGCCGCGGCTTCGCGGTGGTGGCCGGTGAGGTGCGCAACCTGGCGCAGCGCAGCGCCGAGGCCGCGAAAGAGATCAAGGCGCTGATCGGCGCCAGTGTGGACAAGGTGCACACCGGCACCCAGCTCGTGGCGCAGGCCGGCAGCACGATCGGCGAGATCGTGGACAACGCGCAGAAGATCTCCACCTTCATCGCCGACATCACCACCGCCGCGCAGGAACAGTCGCAAGGCATCGGTCAGGTCAATGCGGCTGTGGGCCAGCTCGATCAGATGACACAACAGAACGCTGCCTTGGTGGAAGAAAGCTCGGCGGCCGCGCAGAGCCTGAAGGATCAGGCCGAACAACTGGGCGCGCTCGTCGGCCGTTTCCGTACCGCGGCCTGAGGCCATGCGCGGCCTGCGCCGCGGCCTGCCTATACTCCTCCCGGTCGGGTTCCCCGGGAAGGCGACGTGCCCTGGCCCGAGCGGTCCCGCAACGGAGATCGCCATGAACGCCCGCCTGCCCCAACCTCTCCCGCTCGAACCGACGGCGCTGCAGGCGCACGTCGACGCCACCTGGCGCGAGCGCATCGTCCCGGCTCTGGTCGACTACATCGCCGTGCCGGCCAAATCCCCTGCCTTCGACAGCGACTGGGCCGCTCGCGGCCTGCTCGACCGTGTGCTGCAGTCCGCCGCCGACTGGGTGCGCGCGCAGAACGTGCCCGGCCTCACGCTGGAGGTGATCCGCCTCAACGACGCGCAGGGCAAGCCGCGCACGCCGGTGCTGTTTTTCGAGCTTCCGGCCAGCGCCGGCCAGGACGGCACCCCGGCTCCAGCTTCTGGCCAGACCGTGCTGATGTACGGCCACCTCGACAAACAACCCGAGTTCACCGGATGGCGCAGCGACCTCGGACCCTGGACGCCCAAGATCGATGACGGCAAGTTGTACGGCCGGGGCGGCGCCGACGACGGCTACGCCGTGTACGCCAGCATCGCGTCGATCCAGGCGCTGCAGGCGCAGGGCGTGGCGCACCCGCGCATCGTGGGGCTGATCGAAACCTGCGAGGAAAGTGGCTCGGGCGACCTGCTGCCCTACGTGGACGCGCTGCGTTCGCGCCTGGGCGACGTGGGCCTGGTGATCTGCCTGGACAGCGGCGCCGGCAACTACGACCAGCTCTGGCTCACCACCAGCCTGCGCGGCATGGCCAGCGGCGTGCTCAAGGTCGAGATCCTCACCGAAGGCATCCACTCGGGCGATGCGTCCGGCCTTGTACCGTCGAGCTTTCGCATCATGCGTCAGGTGCTTGATCGCCTCGAAGACAGCGCCACTGGCCGCCTGCTGCCCGCGAGCTTTCACTGCGAAGTGCCGGCCGAGCGCGTGGCACAGGCCAAGGCCACGGCCGCCATCCTGGGCGAGGAGATCTACAAGCGCTTTCCCTGGGCGCACCACGACTGCGGTGGCAGCACGCTGTTCGCGTTGCCCACCACCACCGAGCCGGTGGAGGCCCTGCTCAACCGCACCTGGCGGCCCACACTCAGCGTCACCGGCGCAGAAGGCTTCCCGGCGCTGAAAGACGCCGGCAACGTGCTGCGCCCCTACACCGCGTTCAAACTCAGCCTGCGTCTGCCGCCGCTGGTGGACGCGCCCAGCGCGGTTCAGCAACTCAAGGCCCTGCTCGAAGACAACGCGCCCTACCAGGCCAAGGTCACCTTCTCGCCCGAGGGCGCGGCCAGCGGCTGGAACGCACCTGCCACCACGCCGTGGTTCGAGCAGGCGCTGCAGGACGCGTCGCAGGCGCACTTTGGCGCCGCCTGCGGCACCATCGGCCAGGGCGGCACCATTCCGCTCATGAACATGCTCAGCCAGGGCTTCCCGACCGCGCAGATGATGGTGTGCGGTGTGCTCGGCCCCCGAAGCAACGCCCATGGGCCCAACGAGTTCCTGCATCTCGACTACGCGCGTCGCCTGACCGCCAGCGTGGCGCAGGTGATTGCGCGCATGCCTTGACGCTGCGTGCGAGGCTGGTCGTCACAACCCGTCAAGAACAAGAATGACCGACACCACCCAGGCACCTTTCACCGCGCGCGACGGCCACAACCTCGCCCTCTTTGACTGGCCGTTGCCCAAGGGCGTGCGCCCGCGGGGCGTGGTGCTCATCGTTCACGGGCTCGGCGAGCACGCCTGGCGCTACAACGACCTTGCGCTGCAGCTCAACGACTGGGGTTTCTTCGTGCGCGCCTATGACCAGCGCGGGCATGGCGATTCGAGCGGCGCCCCCGGCGTGCTGCCCGACGAAGACGCGCTGATCGAGGACCTGTTCGAGGTCGTCGACGACACGCGCAGCCGCTTGGCCGAGCGATGGGAATGCCCGCTGATCCTGCTCGGCCACAGCATGGGCGGGCTGGTGGCGTCGACCTTCGTGCAGCGCGCGATGGCCCCCATCGACCTGCTGGTCCTGTCGTCCCCCGCGCTGGACACCGGCCTGTCGGCCGTCAAGCGCAAGCTCATCGGCCTCATGATGAGCGTGGCCCCCGACAAGCCGTTGAGCAACGGCCTCGATGCCAGCAAGATATCGCACGACCCCAAGGTGGTCGACGCCTACCGCAAGGACCGCCGCGTGCACGACCGCATCAGCGCGCGGCTGGCGCGCTTCATCGACGAGAACGGCCCGATCGTGATTCGCTCGGCACCCGACTGGGCCGTGCCCACCTTGCTGATGTACGCCGGCGACGACCATCTGGTGAACCCCGCGGGCAGTGCCGCGTTCGCCGCCGCCGCGCCCGCCCGGGTGGTGCACGCGCGCCGCTTCGACGGCCTGTACCACGAGATCTTCAACGAGCTCGAGAAGGCGCCGGTGATGTCGACCCTGCGCGCCTGGCTGCAGGTGCACGCGCCGGGGAAATAGGCCCACCCCCGCCGCGCTGCGCGCGACCCCCTCAAGGGGGCTGAGGGCCGCGGCTCCAAGCCTGCCTGCGCAGGCTTGGACGGCCCGAAGAGGCAGTGCCTCTGGCACTGCCGCGGCCTGCAAGGCATGCCGACGGACCGGCGGAGCCGGATCCGTGGCATGTCTGGGTGGCGCCTAGCGGCGCAACAGGCCGCCCATCAGGCTGCCCAGCGCCGACTTCGGGTCGATGCCGCCCGCGCCCGCTTCGGGCACACGGCCTTGCGGCGTGAGCTGGTCCACCAGGCCCGGCAGTACCTGCGCCAGCACCGACGATGCCTGCTGACCGTTGCCACCGAGCAGGCCGCCCAGTGCGGCCATGAGATCGGGCCCGAGCGCGCTGCCCAGCGCGTCTGGCGAGACCGGCTGGTTCGCGCCCGTGCTCACCCACGATTGCGCGGCCTCACCCAGCCCGCCCGCCTGCAGCTTCGCGAGCAAGCCTTCCAGTCCACCCGACTGCTGCAGCAGTTGCGAGACCAGCGCCATCATCTGAGGCAGGTCGATGCCGCCCGCGCTACCCTGGCCGCCGCCCACGGCCGATCCCAACAAGTCATCGAGCAATCCCATGGTGTTCTCCCGTTGTGCACGCCACAGCGGCAGGCATCAGGCGGGATTCTGGGCGCCGTGCTGGCGCAGGGCAAGCCACAGCAGCGCCGCGCCCAGCAAGGCCACCGGGAACAGCGAGCCGATGTTGAGCCAGGCCCAGCCCTGCGTGGTGACCAGCGCGCCCGAAGCGAACGAGGTGACGGCCATGGTCGCGAAAACGCCGAAGTTGATCGCGGCCTGCGCGCGGTCCTTCTCCTCGGGCCGCCAGGCCTGCAGCGCCAGCGTGGTGCTGCCGGTGAAGAGGAAGTTCCAGCCCACGCCGAGCAGGAACAGCGCGATCAGGAACTGGTGCAGGTCCACACCCGAGAGCGCGATGCCGATGCAGGCGAGGTTGAGCACCACCCCCGTGCCCATGATCGACAGCACGCCGAAGCGCTTGATCAGGTGGCCGGTGAAGAAGCCGGGCGCGAACATGCCGATCACGTGCCACTCGAGCACCAGCGCCACATCCTCGAAGGGCAAGCCGCAGACCTGCATCGCCAGAGGCGTCGCGGCCATCAGCAGGTTCATCACCCCGTAGCCCAGCGCGGCCCCCACTGCCGCGACGATGAACACCGGCTGGCGCGCGATGACCGACAGCGGCCGCCCGGGTGACGCGCCCGCAGCGCGCGGCGGCACCGGCGGAAAACGCAGGAAGGCCATCACCGCCATCGACGCCAGCGCCACCACCGCCAGCGCCAGGTAAGCACCCGCAAAAGGCGCGGCGGTCAGTCCGCGCGTGTACACCGCCAGATTGGGCCCCAGCACAGCGCCGAACAGCCCACCCGCCAGCACCAGCGAGACCGCTTTCTCGCGGTAGGCGGGCACAGCGAGCTCGGCCGCTGCGAAGCGGTAAAGCTGGCCGTTGGCGCTGTAGTAGCCCGCAATCACCGTGCCCGCCACCAGCCACCAGAAGCTGCCCAGCGCCACGGCGGCGGTGCACAGCAGCGCCGAGACCAGTGCCACGCTCAGGCCGAGCTGGAACGAGGCCTTGCGCCCCAGGCGCTGCTGCGCGCGCGCCACCAATGGCGTGCTCAGCGCACCGCCCACCACGTAGCCCATCACCGGCAGCGTGGCCATCCACCCCATGGGCGCCAAGGCCAGCCCCACCAGGCCGTTGATGGTGATGAAGACCACGTTGTTGGTCATGAAGAGGCCTTGGGCGGCGGCCAGCAACCAGAGGTTCTTGTTCATAAGCCTGCGTTTATACAGGCCGGTGCGGTGGCGCCTGTCTTGCGCGATGATCGCGAGCATGGTGTCCTGGTGGCGTCGCTGCGTGGTTCTGCTGCTGGTCTGGGCGCCGGCCTGGGCCGGCGCGCTGACGCCCGGCACGCACCGCATCGAGGTCACACACGACGGCCGCACGCGCCACGCGCTGGTCCATGTGCCGGTGAACGTGAAACCGCGGCCCGCGCTGGTGCTGGCCTTTCACGGGGGCGGCGGGCACGCAGAGCTCATGGCACGCGACCGGCTCTATGGCCTGACCGCGCAATCGGAGCGCAGCGGCGACGTGCTCGTGTTTCCCAACGGCTTGAGCCGCCTGCCCGGTGGCCGCTTCGCCACCTGGAACGCCGGGCTGTGCTGTGGCCAGGCGCAGGAGCGCGGCGTCGACGACGTGGGCTTCGTGCGCGCGCTGCTGGTCGAACTGCGCCAGCGTGTCGCGTTCGACGAGCGCCGCGTCTACGCGATCGGCATGTCCAACGGGGCGATGCTGTCGCATCGGCTGGCGTGTGAACTGCCGGGCACGTTTGCCGCCATTGGCGCGGTGGCCGGCACCGACGGCACGCCCGCCTGTGTGCCCCGGCAACCCGTGGCCGTGCTGCAGATCCATGCGCGCGACGACGACCATGTGGCGTACAACGGCGGTCCTGGGCCGTCCTCGCGGGTCAAGGCCGACTTCGTGTCGGTGCCCGACACGGTCGCCAAGTGGGCACGCGCCAATGCCTGCACGCAGCCGCCCCAGCGCGTGCTGGCGGTGCCGGGCGCGTACTGCGAGCGTCACGCCGGCTGCGCGAGCGGCGTCGAGGTGCAGCTGTGCGTCACCGAGACGGGTGGACACAGCTGGCCGGGTGGGCGCAAGGCCATCGGCGGCGCAGCGGGATCGGACGCTCTGTCCGCGAACGCGGTGATCTGGGACTTCTTCGCGCGCCACCCGGGCGCGCGCTGACGCCGCGGCCTCAGCCGATCGCGAGCGTGAGCGCTGCGATGGCCGCGGTCTCGGCGCGCAGCACGCGCGTGCCGAGAGACACCGGCGCAAAGCCCATGGCGCGCGCCTGTGCGTCTTCACCGGCCGACAGGCCGCCTTCGGGGCCGATCAGCACCGTGAGCGGCGCGCTGCCGCCGAAAGCGTCTCGCGCGGGCCTGCTGCCCTCGGCCAGCGAGAGCACGGCGCGCTCGCCGCCTGTTTCGCGCAAGAAGGTGCCGACATCGCGCACCGGATCGATCAGTGGCACGCGGTTGCGGCCGCATTGCTCGCAGGCCGCCTGGGCAATGCCTTGCCAATGCGCCAGCTTCTTCTGCGCGCGCTCACCGCTCAGGCGCAGCACGCCGTGCTGCGTGTGCAGAGGCACGATGCGCGCCACGCCGAGCTCGGTGGCCTTCTCCACCAGCCAGTCCATGCGCTCGTTGGCCGGCATGCCGATGGCCAGTGTGACGGCTCGTGTCGCCTCGCGCTCGATGGTCTCGTGGGTCGCCACGCGCACCCATACATCGCTGCGCCCCATGCGCAGCACCGTGGCCTGCCATTGGCCGCCCTGGCCGTTGAACAGCGTGATGACCGCGCCCGGCTGCAGGCGCAGCACTTGCACATGGCGCGCCGCGCCGCTCGGCAGTGAAAGTTCCGCCCCGGGGCCCAGCGCGGCGTCGCAGAAGAAGCGCGGCATCGGCTCAGGTTCTGCCGAAGGCCCAGCCGCTGGCCGCCTGCAGGCCTTCCACCTCGTCGATCAGGCGCAGCAGTGGCGCAAGCTCACGGTAGCGGTGTGCGGTGGCGCGGATGTAGGCGATGAAGCGCGGCGCGTCGGCGAGGTACTTGGGCTTGCCGTCGCGCAGCGTGAGCCGTGCGAAGATGCCCGCGACCTTGAGGTGGCGCTGCAGGCCCATCCATTCCACTGCGCGGTAGAAGGCGCCGAAGTCGGCATGCCAGTCCTCGAAGTCCATCAGACCCAGTTTGCGCGCCTGTTCCCAGTAACGCACGGTGATATCGATGACGAAATCCTCTTCCCACGTCAGGAAGGCATCGCGCATCAGGCTGGCGATGTCGTAGGTGATCGGGCCGTGCAGCGCGTCCTGAAAGTCGAGTACGCCGAGCTGCGTGGCTGGCGTTTCGCCGCGTTCACGCAGCACCATCAGGTTGCGCGGCATGAAGTCGCGGTGAACGTAGACCGTGGGCATGGCGAGCACACGCTGCACGATCAGGTCGAAGGTCTTGCCCAGCACCTGCTGCTGCGCATCGCTGGGTGCCAGACCTTTGTGTTGCCCCAGGTACCAGTCGGGGAAGAGCTGCAGTTCGCGCCGCAGCACGGCTTCGTCGTAAGGTGGCAGCACGCCGGGGCGGCTGGCCTGCTGCCAGGGCAACAGGGCGGCCAGTGCATCGCGGTACAGGCCCTCGTTGGCCGCGGGGTTCGCGGCGTCGATGACGTCGAGCATGGTTTGCGTGCCAAGGTCGTCGAGCAACATGAAACCCAGTGGCGCGTCCCAGGCCAGCACCTGCGGCACGCGCAGGCCGGCCGAGCGCAGCAGGCCCGCGATGCGCACGAAGGGCTCGCTGTTCTCCTTGTCGGGTGGCGCATCCATCACGATGGCGCTGCCACTCCCCGTGGTGTCGAGTCGCAGGTAGCGGCGAAAGCTCGCGTCCGCCGAGGCCGGGCGCAGGGTGGCGGGCAGCAGTCCGTGTTGCGCGGCCAGGGGTGCCAGCCAGGCGTGAAAGGCCGCCTCGCGCTGCGGGTCGGCCCACGCGACGGTCGTCGGTGACAGGGTCATGGTTGGGGCGGGGCGTGTGGGCGCGCCACCGCGCGTGGCGCCAAGTGCGGCAACGGGGGCCCGTGGAATAATCCGGCGCATTCTACAAACGCCCCTCTCGCCGAAGTGCGCGGCCCGCACGCCGCCGGGCCCGACCTTGAAACGCCGTCCGATCTCCTCACGCACCGCTCCCCGGCTTGCCCTGGCGCCCGTGGCCGCCGCGGTGATCGGTGGCTTCGCCGTGTGGCCTGCGCACGCCCAGGGCGATGGCCTGCTGCTGCGGCCCAGTCTGCGTCTGCAGGAGAACCTCACACCTCAGGCGCAAAAGGAAGCTTCGGCCCACGTCTCGGGCCAGCGCATCCAGGGCAAGACAGGGTCCGTTACCACCGTCGAGGGCGACGCCGAGCTGCGCCGCCACGACATGGTGATCCGCGCCGATCGCCTGAGCTATGACGAGCGCAGCAGCGAGGCCACCGCCGAGGGCAACGTGCTCATCAACCGCAACGGCGACCGTTTCACCGGCCTTTCGCTGCGGCTCAACGTCGACACCTTTGTCGGCCGCTTCGAGAACCCGCAGTTCGAGATCCTGCGCACCGATGGCCGCGGCGACGCGCAGCGACTGGACTTCGAGGGCGAAGACCGCGCCACCGCGTACCAGGCGCGCTACAGCACCTGCCCGCGCGTGCCTGGCGCCGACTGGATGCCCGACTGGCTGGTTCGCGCGCGCAAGATTGAGTTCGACAATGTCGAACAGACCGGCGCTGCCACCGGCGGTGTGCTGGAATTCAAGGGCGTGCCCATCCTGGGTGCGCCCTACTTCACCTTCCCGCTCAGCGAGGAGCGCAAGTCGGGCCTGCTGCCGCCGGCCATCAACCTGGACAGCCTGAGTGGCTTCGAGCTCACGCTGCCCTACTACCTCAATCTCGCGCCCAACTACGATCTCACGCTCTTTCCCACGCTCATGACAAAGCGCGGGATCGATCTGGGTGCGGAGTTCCGCTACCTGCAGCCCACCTACAACGGCCGGCTGCGCGGCTCGTTCATGCCGTCGGACCGCTTGCGCGATGACGACCGTTGGGGCTACAGCCTGGTTCACAACCAGCGGCTTACCGAGGCCTTCAACCGTCTGGGTGCGGGCGGCAGCGCGGGGCTGGACCTCAACCTCAACCGCGTCAGCGACGACAACTACTGGCGCGATTTCCCGCGCGCCAATGCCACGCTGACCCAACGTCTGTTGCCCAGCGACGCCCAAATGGCCTGGAACCAGGGGCCGTGGTCGCTGGTGGCGGGTGCCTACACCTGGCAGACGCTGCAGGACATCGAGGCGCCGATCACGCCGCCGTACGACCGCGTGCCGTCCGTGTCATTGGCCTACCAGCGCAGCCTGCTGGACAACTGGCGCTCGGGTGAAACCACGCTGCAGTTGCGAACCGACTTCACCCGCTTCGAATCCGATCCCGGTCTCACGGGCCAGCCCAATGGCGATCGCACCATGGCAATCGCGCAGATCGGCCACCGCTGGCAGGCGCCGGGCTGGTTTGTCGAGCCGCGCGCGCGTCTGCACCATACCCAGTACCGCTTCGACGCCCCCCTGGCCAATGGCCTGTCGACGGCCACGCGCACCGTGCCCACAGTGGCGCTGGACAGCGGCCTTGTGTTCGAGCGCGATGCCAGCTACTTCGGCCGCGCCTTCACACAGACGCTGGAGCCGCGCGCTTTCTTCACCTGGACGCCCTGGCGCGATCAGGGCCTGTTGCCCAACTACGACTCGGCCGCCACCGACTTCAACCTCGCGACGATCTACTCCGAGAATGTTTTCACCGGCAACGACCGCCTCTCCGACACCCGGGCGCTCACGCTGGGGGTGAGTTCGCGCTTGCTCGACCCGAAGACCGGTGCCGAGATCGTGCGCCTGGGCATTGCGCAACGCTACCTGCTGCGCGATCAGGACGTGATTCTGCCCAACGCGGCCGGATTGCCAGGCGGTACACCCGTCACCGAGCGCTTCAGCGACGTGCTCATCGGCGCGCGCGTGCAGTGGAGCCCGCGCTGGCTGTTCGACACCAACTTCCAGTACAACCCCGCCAGCGGCGAATCGGTGCGGACCACCCTGAGCACGCGCTACACGCCCGGCCCCTACCGGGTGCTCAGCGCCGCTTGGCGCCTGCAGCGCGGCAGCTCCGAACAATTCGACGTGGGTTGGCAGTGGCCGCTGCGCGGACTGTTCGACAATGCACCCGAGCCGGTCCCCGGTCGGGCGCTGGGCGCAGGCCAGTGGTACAGCGTCGGGCGCATCAACTACAGCGTGCCCGACCGCAAGGTTGTCGATCTGGTAGCCGGCTTTGAGTACGATGCCGGTTGCTGGATCGGGCGCATCGTGCTGGAGCGGCTGCAGCGCAGCGCGGCGTCGGCCAACCAGCGCATTCTTTTCCAGCTCGAATTCACGGGCTTCTCGCGCATCGGCTCCAACCCCTTGCAAACGCTCAAGGACAACGTGCCGCGCTACCAGTACCTGCGTGAGGAAATCACGCCGCCGAGCCGCTTCCAACGCCATGACTGAACGCCCTCTGCTCTCCATCCTGGCTCTGGCCCTTGCGCTCGGAGCCCTGCCCGCTGGCGCGCAGACGCAGCGCCCCGCAGCCGGCTTGAGTCTGCCGCCCGGCACGGGCGCTGCCGCCCCCAACCGAACGGCCGACTTCATCGTCGCGCTGGTCAACTCCGAGCCCGTCACCAACCACGATGTGCGCCAACGCCTGCGCCAGGTTGAACAGAACATCGCGCAGCGCGGCATCACCAACGCGCCGCCGCGGGCCGAGCTGATGCGTCAGGTCCTCGAGCAACTCATCAATGAACGCGCGCAGCTGCAGTTCGCCAGCGAATCGGGGCTTCGGGTGACCGACAACGAGCTGGATCAGGCCGAACAGAACATCGCCGCACAGAACCAGCTCAGCCGCGACGAGTTCCGTCGCCGGCTGGCCTCCGAGGGCATCGAACCCAATCGCTTCCGCAGCGAGCTGCGCCAGCAGTTGCTGTTGCAGCGCGTGCGCGAGCGGGAGGTCGATTCGCGTGTTCGCGTGAGCGACGCCGACATCGACGACTTCATTCGCGAACAGCAGGGAAACAACGACATCAGCAGTCTTGAACTCAACCTGAGCCATGTGCTGGTGACCGTGCCCGACAACGCCAGTGACGCCCAGGTGGCCGAGCGCCGGGCGCGCGCGCAGCGGGTGGCCGATCGGGCACGGGCCGGGGAGGACTTCGCCACCCTGGCGCGCGAGTTCTCCGATGCGCCCGAACGCGTCAACGGCGGTCAGTTCGGCTGGCGCGCGGCCACGCGCCTGCCCGATCTGTTCGTCAATTCCACCCGGGCGCTCGCACCGGGTGAGGTGGCCGGGCCGGTGCGCAGCCTGGCCGGCTTTCACGTGCTGCGTGTGAACGACAAGCGAGGTGGGGGCGGCCTGCCGGCCATGAACGTCACCCAGACGCGCGTGAGCCACATCCTGCTGCGCCCGGGCCCTCAGCTGAACCAGCAGGCGGCGCAGGCTCGGCTGAGTGAATTCCGTCAGCGCATCGTCGGCGGCCAGGCCACTTTCGAGGCGCTGGCGCGCGAGCACAGCCAGGACGGCTCGGCCGCGGGCGGCGGCACGCTGGGCTGGGCGGCCCCAGGCCAGTTCGTGCCCGAGTTCGAGCAGGCCATGAGCCGCCTGCAACCGGGTGAGTTGTCCGAACCGGTGGTCTCGCGGTTCGGCGTGCACCTGATTCGCGTTGATGAGCGCCGCACGGTGCCCCTGGGCGAGAGCGAGCGGCGCGAACGTATCCGCAATGTGGTGCGCACGCAAAAGCTGGAAGAGGCGTTGGCTTTGTGGGCGCGCGACGTGCGAGCTCGCGCGTACGTCGAGATCCGCGAAGAACCGCAACCGTGAAGCACATCGCGCGCAAACGCTTCGGGCAACACTTCCTTACCGATCCCGGCGTCATCGACGCCATCGTGCGCGCCATCGATCCGCGTCCCGGTGACACCATGGTGGAGATCGGCCCGGGCCTGGCCGCGCTCACACAGCCGCTGGTGGAGCGCCTTGGGCGGCTGCGCGTGATCGAACTCGACCGTGACCTTGCGGCCCGCCTGCGCCAGCACGGCCAGCTCGATGTGACCGAGGCCGATGTGCTCACGGTGGACTTCACTGCGCTGCCCGGTGCGGCCCCGGGTGCGTTGCGGGTGGTCGGCAACCTGCCCTACAACATCTCCACGCCCATCCTGTTCCACCTGCTCGATCACGTGGCGGTGGTGAAAGACCAGCACTTCATGTTGCAGAAAGAAGTGATCGACCGGATGGTGGCCGCGCCCGCCACGGCCGATTACGGGCGCCTGTCGGTGATGTTGCAATGGCGTTACGCCATGGAGAACGTGCTGTTCGTCCCGCCCGAGGCCTTCGATCCGCCTCCGAAGGTGGACAGCGCGGTGGTGCGCATGGTGCCGCTGGCCGAGCCGCCAGCGATCGATCTGAAGCACTTCAGCGCCATGGTGCAGACCGCCTTCAGCCAGCGGCGGAAGATTCTTCGGCACACGTTGGGCAAGTGGCTGGAAGCGCGCAATGCAGCGGGCAACTTCGACCTGCAACGCCGCGCGGAAGAAGTGCCGGTCAGCGAATACGTTCAGCTGGCACAAGAAACGCAGGCATGAAAAAAGCCGCGACAAGTGTCGCGGCTCATTCAGTGGCACCGAGGATCCGGCTCCGCCGGTCCTCAGGTGCCGCCCCCCAGTGGGGGGTGACGCGCCGCAGGCGCGGCGCGGGGGGCGTTGGTCACGCCGCCGCCAGCCAGTAGCCGGCGTTGAACGGGCTGCTCATGCGCAGCGCCATCGGGCTTACGTCGAGGATCTTGTCGGTGGGCATGGGCTCTTCGTCCTGCACCTCGATCGGCTCCTCACCCTTGGGGCTGCGCGCCACCGAGAACGAATAGAAGCAGCGGAAAGGGATCTTGCGCTCGGCCCAGTACTCGGCGGTGTCGCGGAAGATGTCGAGCAGCTGCTCGCGCGCTTCCTTGTCGAACTTGCTGTGCGCGGGAATGTGCTCGAGCACGACAATGAAGCCGGTTTGCGGACCTGACTTGTGCACCATGTCGGTCATGCAGTCGTACAGGGCGTCGAAATTCTTGCCGAAGTGCGGCGGCAGCGTGTACTGGGCGGCGATCAGTTCGAGCACGTCCTGCTTGCTCTGCGCCTTGGCCAGGTTGGCGTAGAGGAAGTGGTGACCGAGCTGCTCGGCCGCTGCCTGCAGGTCTTTCACGCCAAAGGCGCGAATCGACTGAACGATGTTGGGTCGCACATTACGAAGTGGCGTGTCCATCTCCGCGTCTCTTTCCACAGTCAAAGTTGAAATACCGGTCGCTTTGTCGAGAGTCACTGCACGATGCGTCGAAAACTCGCGTAGTGGTCCTCGGTGTAATAACAGGCATCAGGTGCCCTGGGTTGCTCGCCGCCACACACAATCCGCCGGGCGCCCCGATGCGGCAGCCCCGGGGTCGGCACGGTGTATTCCCGGTAGTAGCCTCGCTTCTGTCGGGGCAGCAGGCCCTCGCGGTTGAAAAAGACAGTGCCGTCTTTTTCGTAGCGAAAGGGCCCCCCTTGCGAGATCAGCCCCATGACCTGCTGACCCTGCGCTGGCAGGGCCGATACCGACACCGCCGCTGACGCGTCGAACGACAGGGGATCGGGACCGCGGGCTTGCACCAAAAAGGTGCCAGCAGCGGCGACCAACGTGGCCGTCAGCGCCGCCAGAAACCCCGCCTTGCCCCTGCCCCGATACGGGCGGACGCGCCGCGGATCCATGAGGTTGGCTTGCTCCTGATGCGGGTTAACCCATGTCCATGACGCTGGGGTTAACCCTGAAATACAAGCACGAGAGTGTGCCCTAACCCGGGTCAAAAAGCAAGCCAATGCTCAAAAAATGGGCACTGCTCCCCGGGCGTATCCGGGTTGATTAGTGGGCACTTGCTACGTTGAGAGCCCTCAACGGCCCGCATTGGCGTCCGCTACGGTGAGTGCTGTCATGTTGACGATGCGGCGCACGGTGGCGCTGGGCGTCAGGATGTGCACAGGCTGGGCGGCACCGAGCAGCACCGGTCCGATCGCGATATTCCCGCCGGCGGCTGTCTTGAGCAGGTTGTAGGCGATATTGGCCGCGTCGATGTTGGGCAGCACGAGCAGGTTGGCCGAGCCCTTGAGCGTTGAATGCGGCATGAGCGCGGCGCGGGCGTCCGCGTCCAGCGCAACGTCGCCGTGCATCTCGCCGTCCACCTCGAGCCAGGGTGCCTGCTCGCGCAACAGGTCCAGGGTGCGGCGCATCTTCACAGCCGACGGTTCGTTGGAAGAGCCGAAGTTGGAGTGCGACAACAGCGCCGCCTTGGGCTGAATGCCGAAGCGCACCATTTCCTCTGCCGCCATCACGGTGATCTCGCACAGCTCCTCTGCGGTCGGGTCGTGGTTGACGTGGGTGTCGACCAGGAAGACCTGGCGGTTGGGCAGCATCAGGCCGTTCATGCAGGCATAGATGCGCACGTCCTGTGCGGTGCTGGGGCTGCCGCCGGCGCGCTTGCCGATCACCTGGTCGATGTACTGCAGGTGGCCCTGTGTGCTGCCCCAGGTGCCACAAATCAGACCGTCGACCTCACCCTTGTGCAACAGCATGGTGCCGATCAGCGTGAGGCGGCGGCGCATCTCGATCTTGGCGAGTTGCTGCGTGACGCCCTTGCGTTCGGTCATGCGGTGATACGTCTGCCAGAAATCGCGGTAGCGCTCGTCCTGTTCGACGTTGACGATGTCGTAGTCCAGCCCCTCTTGCAGGCGCAGGCCGAACTTCTGGATGCGCTGGGCGATGATGGCCGGGCGGCCGATGAGGGTGGGGCGCGCCAGGCCTTCGTCGACCACGATCTGGCAGGCCCGCAGCACGCGCTCTTCCTCGCCCTCGGCGTAGGCCACGCGCTTGCGCGTAGCCAGCTTGGCGGCCGAGAAGATCGGTTTCATCACCGAGCCGGAGGCGAACACGAAGCTTTGCAGCTTCTCCCGGTAGGCTGCCATGTCGCTTACCGGGCGCAAGGCCACGCCGCTGTCGGCCGCTGCCTGGGCCACCGCGGGCGCGATCTTGATCATCAGCCGCGGGTCGAAGGGCTTCGGAATGAGGTACTCGGGACCGAATGCCAGCTTTTCGCCCGCATATGCAGCGGCCACCACTTCGCTCTGCTCGGCCTGCGCCAGCTCGGCGATGGCATGCACCGCAGCGATCTCCATCTCGTCGGTGATGGTGGTCGCACCCGAGTCCAGGGCGCCACGGAAGATGTACGGGAAGCACAGGACGTTGTTGACCTGGTTCGGGTAGTCGGTGCGGCCGGTGGCCATGATGGCGTCGTCGCGCACCGCCTTGACCTCCTCGGGCAGGATTTCCGGTGTGGGGTTGGCCAGCGCGAAGATCAGCGGATTCGCCGCCATCGACTTCACCATCTCCGGCTTGAGCACGCCGCCGGCCGACAGGCCGAGAAAGATGTCGGCACCGGCCACCACGTCGGCCAGCTTGCGGGCCGGGGTTTTCTGCGCGAACTGGATCTTGTCTTCGTCCATCAGCTCGGTGCGACCTTCGTAAACCACACCGGCAAGATCGGTCACCCAGATGTTCTCGCGTGGCAGGCCCAGCTTGACCAGCAAGCCCAGGCACGCCAGCGCCGCGGCGCCCGCGCCCGACGTGACGAGCTTGACCTGCTTGATGTCCTTGCCGACCACCTTCAGCCCGTTGAGGATGGCCGCGCCGACCACGATGGCGGTGCCGTGCTGGTCGTCGTGGAAGACCGGGATCTTCATGCGCTCGCGCAGCTTGCGCTCGACATAGAAGCAGTCGGGGGCCTTGATGTCTTCAAGGTTGATGCCGCCGAACGTGGGTTCGAGCGCGGCGATGATGTCGACCAGCTTGTCCGGGTCCTTCTCGGCGATCTCGATGTCGAAGACGTCGATGCCGGAGAACTTCTTGAACAGCACGCCCTTGCCTTCCATCACCGGCTTGGCGGCCAGCGGGCCGATGTCGCCCAGCCCCAGCACCGCCGTGCCGTTGGTGATGACGGCAACCAGGTTGCCGCGCGCGGTGTACTTGAAGGCGTTCACCGGATCGGCGACGATTTCCTCGCAGGGCGCGGCCACACCGGGCGAGTAAGCCAGGGCCAGATCGCGCTGGTTGGACAGCGGCTTGGTGGCGGCGATGGCCACTTTGCCCGGCACTGGGCGCTCGTGGTAGTCGAGCGCGGCGCGGCGCAGCTCGGCGCGTTTCATTTCGGGGGTGCTGGGTGCGGTCATGCTTGTCTCCGGCCGTTGTGCGTTCTGCCATGCGAAAGTCGGCTCCGCATTCTAAGTCTGACCCAGGGAAAACCCGGGCATGGCCTGGCGGCCTTGCGGGTGAAGGCTTTGTGACGGCAGCAGAGGGAATCGGTTCGCCGTGGCCGCGTTCGAGCCAGCGCTCAGGCGGCCCGCGCAGACGCCAGGCTGGCCTGCTCGGGGGCGTGCAGGTGCAGGTGGGCCACCGCGTGCGCCGGGCTGCACTCAGCTACGAGCGCGCGTGCACTGCATTCGCATTGGCCGCACTGCGTGGCCACACCCAGCTCGAGCTGGATGTCGTCGAACGCCATGCCCGAGCGTGCGCACTGGGCGATGGTTTTGTCACTGACGCGGTGGCAGACGCAGACGATCATGGGAGCAAGGTTCGTTGAACGCTTGCAAATGATAATGGATCGTATTTGCAAAACAAGCCCCCACGGGTATCACCCGACGGGCGGAGCGGCGCCGCTCGCTCAGCTGGCGGCGCCCATCTGGCTTTGCAGGTAATTCGGCAAGCCGACCTTGTCGATCAGTTCGATCTGGGTTTCAAGAAAATCGATGTGCTCCTCGGTGTCGTCGAGGATTTCCTGCAGCAGGTCGCGCGAGACGTAGTCGCGCACCGACTCGCAATGTGCGATGCCTTCCTTGATGGTCGCGTGCGCGCCGCGCTCGAGCGCCAAGTCGCTGCGCAGCATCTCGGGCACATCCTCGGCAATGTTGAGCTTGCCCAGATCCTGCAGGTTGGGCAGGCCGTCGAGCATGAAGATGCGGTCCATCAGCTTGTCCGCGTGCTTCATCTCGCCGATGGATTCCTCGTATTCCTTCTTTGCCAGTTTGTCCAGGCCCCAATGCTTGAGCATGCGGTAGTGCACGAAGTACTGGTTGATGGCGGTCAGCTCGTTCTTCAGTTGCGACTGCAAATGCGCAATCGCTTTTTCATCGCCTTTCATGGCCGCTCCTTTCGAGTGGGTGAACCTGTCATTGCGGGCGCTTTGCGTCAATTGCGCATCAGGGCTTCGATCGCATCGGGTGCCACCGGCACATCGCGCGTGATCAGCTCACAGCCGTCGGCAGTGACGACCGCGTCGTCCTCGATCCGGATGCCGATGTTCCAGAACTTCTCCGGCACGCCTTCGGCCGGGCGGATGTAGAGGCCCGGTTCAATGGTCAACACCATCCCCGGGCGCAGCACGCGGCTCGGGCGGTCCTTGATGATTTCGCCCGACAGCGGGTCCGTGCGCTCGCTGACCTGGCCGACCTCGCCCGGTTCGACGTAGCTTCCGCAGTCGTGCACGTCCATACCCAGCCAGTGGCCGGTCCGGTGCATGTAAAACTGAAAGTAGCTGCGGTTGGCGATCACATCGTCCACCGAACCCACCTTGGCCTTGTCGAGCAGACCGAGGTCGAGCAGGCCCTGCGCGAGCACCTTCACGGTGGCTTCGTGCGGGTCGACGAAGCGCGCACCGGCCTTGGTGGCGGCGACGGCCGCGTCCTGGCTCGCGAGCACCAGCTCGTACACCGCACGTTGCGGGCCGGTGAAGCGCCCATTGGCGGGAAAGGTGCGCGTGATGTCGCTGGCGTAGCCATCCAGTTCGCAGCCAGCGTCGATCAGCACCAGTTCGCCATCGCGGATCGGTGCGGTGTCGGCGCGGTAATGCAGGATGCACGCGTTGGCACCGGCTGCCACGATGCTTCCATAGGCGGGGTATTGCGAGCCGCCCTGGCGGAACTCGTGCAGCAGCTCGGCGTCCAGGTGGTATTCGCGCACGTCCTGCCCGGCACGCAGCATGGCGGCGCTGCGCTGCATGGCGCGGACGTGGGCGCGCGCACTGATCTGCGAGGCGCGCCGCATGATGGCCAGCTCGTGCGCGTCCTTGACCAGACGCATCTCGTCGAGCAACGTGCACAGATCACGCTGGCCTTGCGGGCAGAGGGCGCCGTAACGCACCCGCGCACGCACCTTCTGCAGCCAACCGTCGATCCGGCCTTCGAGCCCGCTGTGGGTGGCAAACGGAAACCACAGCTCCGCCCGGTTCTCCAGCAGCTTCGGCAGGCGCTGATCAAGCTCGGTTACCGGGAAGGCCTCGTCCACGCCCAAGGCGGTGGGCGCTGCGTCGGGCCCGAGGCGGATGCCGTCCCAGATCTCGCGTTCCAGGTCCTTGGGCTGGCAGAACAGCGTGACCTTGCCTTCTGCGGTGATCACGAGCCAGGCGTTGGGCTCGGTGAAGCCGCTCAGGTAATAAAAGTAACTGTCGTGGCGGTAGAGAAAATCGCTGTCGCGGTTGCGCGGCCGCTCGGGGGCGGTGGGCACGATGGCGATACCGCCGGGGCCCAGTTGCGAGGCGAGGCGCGCGCGGCGCTCGGCGTAGAGGCGGAAGTGGGTGGTGGCGTCCATCGCGCCATTGTGCCGGCCAATGCCGTTTGCCGCAGGCGGCGGCACCGCGCCACGCTGGCCGCTAGCGGTTCAGCTCGGCCAGGCGCTCGGGCGTGCCCACGTCTGTCCAGGGGCCCGCGTACAGCTCAGCGCTCACCTGGCGGGCTTCGATGGCCCGGCGCAGCAGCGGCGCCAGCGGTTCGGCTGTGCCTTGTGGATTGCCGGGCAGGATCTCGCACCACGGCACCTCGAAGAGCGCGCGCCGGTACAGACCGATGGTGCTGTAGGTGAAGCGCGGGTCCCCCCCATTGAGCGCCAGGCCGGCTGGCGAAAGGCCGAAGTCCCCGCGCGGGTTGTGGGGTGGATTGGGCACCAGCCACAGGTGCGCAAGGCGATCGCCCCGTGCGAATTCCGCCAGCGCCGCCCGGTCGAAGGGAAAGCCGGGTGCGTACACGTCGCCGGCCACGACCCAGAACACCTCGTCCAGCATGGGCAGGGCGCGCGCAACACCTCCCGCCGTCTCCAGCGCGTAGCCGAAGTCCTCGCCCTCGGCGGAGTACGTGATCTGCAAGCCCCGCGCGCTGCCATCGGGCGGGTGGGTATCGAAGTGCCGAGGGATCTGCTCCCCCAGCCAGGCGGTGTTGATCACCAGCGATGTCACGCCCGAGACGGCCAGTGCGTCCACATGCCAGCGCAGCAATGACTTGCCCCGCACATCCAGCAAAGGCTTGGGTGTGCGGTCGGTGAGGGGGCGCATCCGGTTGCCGCGTCCGGCAGCAAGGATGATGGCTTGGGCGGCGGTGGCCATGACAGGGCATGACTGTAGCCGCCCGCGTCGCAGCGCCGCAGCCCGGGGGTGCACCGCTAAAATGCGGGGTTTCCCCCAGGCCGGCCCGCATCCCGCGGCCGCGCTGCGCACGCTTCCACCCGAGGTTCCCCGCATGAGCGACTCCGCCGTCGTCAACGTCTCTCCCCTGGTCATGGCCAACGCCATCCGCGCGCTGTCCATGGACGCCGTGCAAGCCGCCAATTCCGGCCACCCCGGCGCCCCCATGGGCATGGCCGACATCGCCGTGGCGCTGTGGGGCCGCCACCTCAAGCACAACCCGGTGAATCCGCAGTGGGCCGACCGTGACCGCTTCGTGCTCAGCAACGGCCACGGTTCGATGCTGATCTACGCGCTGCTGCACCTCACGGGCTATGCGCTGCCGATGCAGGAGTTGAAGAACTTCCGCCAGCTGCACAGCAAGACGGCCGGCCACCCCGAGGTCGGCCACACGCCCGGCGTCGAGACCACCACCGGCCCGCTGGGCCAGGGCATCACCAATGCCGTGGGCATGGCGCTGGCTGAAAAGCTGCTGGCCGCCGAATTCAACCGCGACGGCCACGAGATCGTCGATCACCGCACCTACGTGTTCCTGGGCGACGGCTGCCTGATGGAAGGCATCAGCCACGAAGCCGTGGCGCTTGCTGGAGCGTGGAAGCTCAACAAGCTGATCGCGCTCTACGACGACAACGGCATCTCCATCGACGGCAAGGTCACGCCCTGGTTCATCGACAACACCGCGCTGCGCTTCACCGCCTGCGGCTGGAACGTGATCGGCCCGATCGACGGTCACGACGTGGACGCGGTGGATCGCGCCATTGGCGATGCGAAACGCCACGCCGACGCGCCCACGCTCATCATCTGCAAGACCGCCATCGGCAAGGGCAGCCCGAACCGCGCCAACACCGCCAAGGCGCATGGCGAGCCGCTGGGTGCAGAAGAAATCAAGCTCACGCGCGAAGCGCTGGGCTGGGCGCACGAGCCCTTCATGGTCCCGGAGGACGTGTACGCCGCCTGGGACGCCAAGGCCGCCGGCAACGCCGCCGAAGCCGATTGGAACCAGCGCTTTGACGCCTACCGCGCCGCCTACCCCGAACTCGCCAGCGAGTTCCTGCGCCGCATGAAGGGCGAGTTGCCCAAGCGCTTCGCCCAGGTGGCGGTGGATGCCGCGGTGCAGGCCCACAGCAAGGCCGAGACCCTGGCCAGCCGCAAGGCCAGCCAGCTCGCGCTGGAGCACTTCACCGCCGCACTGCCCGAATTGCTGGGTGGCAGTGCCGATCTCACCGGCTCCAACCTCACCAACACCGCGTCCACCCCGGCGCTGCGCTTCGACCTCGCGGGCCAGGTGGTGCGCGACGACCAGGGCCGCCTGGGCCGCCACATCAACTACGGCGTGCGCGAATTCGGCATGGCCGCCGTCATGAACGGCGTGGCGCTGCACGGCGGCTACATCCCCTACGGCGGCACCTTCCTCACCTTCAGCGACTACTCGCGCAACGCCATCCGCATGGCCGCGCTGATGAAGCAGCGCGTGATCCACGTCTTCACGCACGACTCCATCGGCCTGGGCGAAGACGGCCCCACGCACCAGTCGATCGAGCACGCCGCCAGCCTGCGCCTGATCCCCAACCTCGACGTCTGGCGCCCCGCCGACACCGCCGAGACCGCGATTGCCTGGGCCGTGGCGCTGGAAAACCGCAGCAGACCCACCGCGCTGCTGCTGTCGCGCCAGAACCTGCCGTATGCGCCCAAAAAAGACCTGAGCGACATCGCCAAGGGCGCTTACGTGCTGGCCGAACCCGCTGAGGTGGGCCTGAAGAAGAAGGCCCAGGCCGTGATCATCGCCACCGGCTCGGAAGTGCAGCTTGCGCTCAAGGCGCAGGTGCTGCTGGCCAAGGAACACGGCATCGCGGTGCGCGTGGTCTCCATGCCCTCCACCACCACCTTCGACCGCCAGAGCACCGCCTACAAGAAGGCCATGCTGCCCGCCGGTCTCCCCCGCGTGGCGGTGGAAATGGGGGCCACGGACGGCTGGTGGAAGTACGGCGTGTCCGCGGTCGTGGGCATCGATACCTACGGCGAGTCGGCGCCCGCGCCGGTGCTGTTCAAGCACTTCGGCTTCACCGAGCAGAACGTGGCGGACACGGTGCGCGCCGTGCTCGCCCAGCAATGATTCCCTTTCGATTCAATCCCCAGGAGCTGAGAGCATGACGATCAAGGTCGGTATCAACGGATTCGGGCGCATCGGGCGCATGGTGTTTCGCGCGGCGATCGCCAACTTCAAGGACATCCAGGTCGTGGCCATCAACGACCTGCTCGAGCCCGACTACCTGGCCTACATGCTCAAGTACGACAGCGTGCACGGCCGCTTCGACGGCGACGTGAAGGTCGAGGGCAACCACCTGATCGTCAACGGCAACAAGATCCGCCTGACCGCGGTGAAGGACCCCGCCGAGCTCAAGTGGGGCGAGGTCGGCGCCGACGTGGTGATCGAGGCCACGGGCATCTTCCTGGACAAGGCCGGCGCCGAGAAGCACCTGGCCGCGGGCGCCAAGAAGGTCATCATGTCCGCGCCCAGCAAGGACGACACGCCCATGTTCGTCTACGGCGTCAACCACGACACCTACAACGGCCAGGCCATCATCAGCAACGCCAGCTGCACCACCAACTGCCTGGCGCCTGTTGCCAAGGTGCTCAACGACAAGTGGGGCATCAAGCGCGGCCTCATGACCACCGTGCACGCCGCCACCGCCACGCAAAAAACCGTGGACGGTCCGAGCAACAAAGACTGGCGCGGCGGCCGCGGCATTCTGGAAAACATCATCCCCAGCAGCACCGGCGCGGCCAAGGCCGTGGGCGTGGTCATTCCCCAGCTCAACAAGAAGCTCACCGGCATGTCCTTCCGCGTGCCCACGTCCGACGTGTCGGTGGTGGACCTCACGGTGGAGCTCAACAACCCCGCCACCTACGCCGAGATCTGCGCCGAGATGAAGGCGCAAAGCGAAGGCGCGCTCAAGGGCGTGCTGGGCTACACCGAAGACAAGGTGGTGGCCACTGATTTCCGTGGCGATGCGCGCACCTCGATCTTCGACGCCGACGCCGGCATCGCGCTCGACGGCACCTTCATCAAGGTGGTGAGCTGGTACGACAACGAGTGGGGCTACTCCAACAAGTGCCTGGAGATGGCGCGCGTGGTGGCGAAGTAAACCCACCGCGACTTCACGCTAGAAAGGCGCCTTCGGGCGCCTTTTGTTCTGGGCGCGCCTCGGTCAGTGCGCCACGCTGTTGGAGAACAGGTTGACGACCAGCACGCCGGCAATGATCAGGCCCAGGCCGATCAGCGCCGCCATGTCCAGCGCTTGGCGGTGCAGGATCCATCCCAGCGCCGACACCAGCACGATGCCCACGCCCGACCAGATGGCGTAGGCAATGCCGGTGGGCAAAGTCTTGAGCGTGAGTGACAGGCAGCCGAACGCGATCGCATAGCCCACCACCACGACCACGCTCGGCCCGAGGCGGCTGAAGCCATCCGCGGCCTTGAGCGCGGTGGTGGCAATGACCTCGGCCACGATGGCGATGCCGAGCAGCGCATAGGTGGACGCCGATGCGCTCATGGCCGTACCTCGGTGAGTTGCAGGATGCGTTGCAGCGCCGCGTCCACGTCGGCCGCGCTGGGCACCGGCCCGAACACCAGGCTGTACCAGAGCCCATCGGCCGCGAGGCGACAGGCGAGCAGGGTGGCGCTGTCCAGTGTGTCGGGCGCCAGGGTCTCGTCCAGGAAACGCGACCAGCGCGCCTGGTATTGCTCGTCGCCCAGGGCCAGCAGCACCGTGGCGCGCCCGCTGTGCGCAACGTCGAGCGCGTTGCGTCGCGAGGCCTTGACGTAGGCGCGCATGCGCCGCGCCGGCCCAGCCGGCTCCTGGGCCAGCGCCAGCTCGTACTGGGATACGAAACCGGCAAAGAGCTGGTCGAACAGGGCGTCGAGCAGCAACTGCTTGGTGCGGAAGTGGTGCTGCAGACCGCCTTTGGAGATGCCGGTGCGGGCCAGCACGCGGTCGTGCGTGACAGCGGCCAGGCCTTCGTCGAGCAGCACACCTTGCGCGGCTTCGAGGATGCGTGCTCGCAGCAACTCGGGTTGTTTGGGGCGACTCAGGGCCATGATTTCAAATCCGTCCAGATGGATTGTTATGGTAAGGGCCTCGAAAACCGGTGTCTCCCTGCCGACATGTCGCTCGATGATCGGCATTGACACTAGACCGACCGGTCTAGAGAATAGCGACTATGCCCATCGCACCGACGCCCGAGCCCGGCACCCGCGACCGCCTGATCGCCGCCATGACGGATGCCCTTCGTCGCCGCGGCCTGCATGGCATTGGTCTGACCGAGCTGCTTCAGTCAGCTGGCGCCCCCAAGGGCGTGCTTTACCACCACTTCCCCGGCGGCAAGACCGAGTTGGCCATCGCCGCCATCGACCGCGTGGTCGAACGCATGACCAGCGGGCTGGACCAACTGCTTGCCACCGCGCCCGACCCATTGGCTGCAATGCGCCAGTGGATCCGCGCCGCCACCGAGCGGCTTCAACGCACCGGCTTCGAATCCGGCTGCCCGCTGGCCACGGTGGCGTTGGAGTCCGCGCCCGACGACAAGGCCCTTCGAGAGGCGCTGGCTCGCGGCTTCGCGCGCTTGCGCGAGCGCATTGCAAACGGCCTGGTGGTCGCCGGCATGCCCGCCGAGCGAGCCACCGGCGTGGCCACTCTGATGGTCGCCGCCTACGAGGGCGGCCTCCTGCAGGCGCGCGTGGCGCACAGCATCGAGCCCGTGCAGCAGATCACCGACACCCTGCTGGCCTTGTTGCCCGCTCCCTCGACCCCGGAGAACCCCACATGACACCCGCCACCCGCGATGCCGTGCGCGTCGAACACCTCACCTTGCACGCAGCCGACGGCTACCCGCTAGCGGCCCGGCGCTACCACGCCGCGACGCCGCCAAGAGCCCACTTGGTGGTCGGCGGCGCCACCGCGGTGCCGCAGGGCTTCTACAAACGCTTTGCCCAGCACATGGCAACGCAAGGCGTGGACGTGCTCACGCTCGACTACCGCGGCATTGGGGACTCCGCGCCGCGCACGCTCAAGGGCTTTCGCATGAACTACCTCGACTGGGGCCGGCTCGACCTGGCCGCGGGCGTGGCCCACATGCGCACGCCGACCGTGCCGCTGTGGCTGGTTGGCCACTCCTACGGCGGCCATGCCCTGGGCCTGCTGCCCCACCCTGAACAGGTGGACGCGGCCTACACCTTCGCCACCGGCGCCGGCTGGCACGGCTGGATGCCCCCGCTGGAGCGTCTGCGTGTGCAGCTGATGTGGAACGTGCTGGGTCCGCTGATGACCCGGGTGGCGGGCTACCTGCCCTGGAGCAAGCTCGGCATGGGCGAAGACCTGCCGATCGACGTGTACCGCCAATGGCGCCACTGGTGCCGGTTCCCGCGCTATTTCTTCGACGACCCGCAGATGCGTGACGTCACAGCGCGCTTCGACGCGGTGCGCTTTCCGATCGTGGCGGTGAACGCGCTGGACGACGCCTGGGCGCCACCCGCCTCGCGCGACGCCTTCATGGCGGGCTATCGCAACGCCGCGGTGCGGGCCGTGACGCTGGACTCGCGCCGCCAGGGCCTCGGCCCGATTGGCCACATGGGCTACTTCCGCCCGCGTGCCCAGCCATTGTGGAACGATGCGCTGGCGTGGTTCGACAGCGTGCGCAGAGCGAGCCCGACACCCGGCTGAGGACACGCAGCATCCGGAGCGGCCAACCGTCTGCACCAACGGTCTTTGTCGTGCGGGCAGCAACCGCCCGAGCAATATTCCCCTTGTCTGGTCTGTTCCTGGCGTAGGCAAGGGCTGGCGGATGCTACAAATCCGCATGCGCTCGCACCACCTCCGCCGATTTCTGCTTTGTGTTTTGCTCGGCGTGGCTGCCGGCCCGGCATTGACCGCCGATCCGGTGGCCTTCGGCCTCATCGTGGGGTATCGCGCCGAAGCCGACGAACTGAGTCCCGACCACACCGAGCGCGGACCGTGGGCCGATCGTCGCCAGCGCGAGCACGCGGCGTGGAAACGAGCCACCCAGCGCTCGCGCGAGAAGACGCAGGCACTCGCCAAATCGGTCGGATTGCCGGTGCGCAGCGTCGGCGAAGCCGGGCGCGCCGCCCTCATTCGGTTGACCAAGCCCATGCGCGGCGATGAACTCGACCACGCACTACGGCGTTTGCGCCTGCACCCCGACGTGGCGTGGGTTGAACCCGACGTGCTCGAGCCGCACCAGCTCGAACCAACCGACCCGCTCTGGACCGGTCAATGGCATCTGCGTGAGCCTGGCGATGTGCCCGGCAATTTCCAGCCCTCGGCCATGAACATGCCGCCCGCCTGGACCCTCTCCACAGGGGCCGCGGCCACCGTGGTTGCCGTCGTCGATACAGGCGTTCGCTTCTCGCACCCCGACCTTGCCGGGCGTCTGCTGGCAGGTTACGACTTCGTGAGCGAGCTGTCGGTCGCCAACGACGGCAACGGCCGCGATGCCGATCCGAGCGATCCGGGTGACTGGATCGACGCGAACGATCGTCTGAACCCTTTGTTCGCCGGCTGCGACATCGAGGACAGCTCCTGGCACGGTACCTTCATTGCCGGCCAGATCGCCGCCGTGCCCAACAACGCCATTGGCGTCTCCGGCCTGCACTGGGATGCCCGTGTGCTGCCCGTGCGGGCCTCGGGCAAGTGCGGTGCCCTGGTTTCAGACCTGATCGACGCCGTGCGCTGGTCGGTCGGGTTGCCCGTGAGCGGCGTGCCCGCCAACCCGACGCCGGCACGCGTGATCAACCTCAGCTTCGGGGGCAGCACCGCCTGCACCCCTGCCTACCAAAGCATGGTCGACGAGGTGACGGCCGCGGGCGGGTTGCTGGTGGTGTCCGCTGGCAACAACGCCACCACCTTGCGCCGTCCGGCCGACTGCAACGGCGTCATGACCGTGGCCTCGGTGCGGCGCGACGGCGCCAAAGCGGCCTACTCCAGCTTCGGCACCAACGTGGCCCTTTCGGCCCCCGGTGGCAGCAGCGAACTGGGCGCCGATACCTTGCTGCTCAGCACCTACAACGGCGGCCTGAATGGCCCGGGCGCGGACGCCTACGGCTACCTGCAGGGCACGAGCTTCTCGGCGCCGCAGGCCGCGGGTGTGGCCGCACTCATGCTCGGCCTCAACCCCGGCCTGTCACCGAACGCGCTCATCGAACGCATGAAGCTCGGCGCGCGCGCACACACCACTTACGCGGGCGCGTCCTGCAGCCCGGTCAACACCGGCATCTGCGACTGCACCACCAGCACCTGCGGCGCTGGCCTGCTCGACGCCAACCGATCGCTGCAACTCGCGCGCGGTCCGGCCGCCGTCATTCAGGCGCTGGGCACGGTGCGTCCGGGCGCGCAGATCACGCTCGACGGCCGCGGCAGCCTCGCCATCACGGGACGCAGCATCGTCAGCCACCAATGGACGCTGGTCAGCGGGCCGCAGGCCGTTTCCATTCCCGACGACACGCGCGACCTCACCAGCTTCGCACTGCCGGCGTCGATCGAGGGCCGCTGGGTGTTCCGCCTCACCGTGCGTGACAACACGGGGGCAGAGGGCAGCGACGTCGTTGCGGTGGTGGCGGCCAACCCGCCGCCCACCGGTGGTGGCGGTGGTGGCGCGTTCGGTTGGGTCTGGGGTGCGGCCCTGTGGGCCTGGGTGCTGGCGCTGGGTTGGCGCCAGCGCCGCCGTTGACGCGCCTCAGCCGCAGCGCTGCAGTGTGCGCCCGCCCATGGCGGGCCCGAGGGCATCGATGCGCTGGCGCTGAGTTTCGGTGATCGCCGGCAGCCTGAGATTGAAACTCACGCTCTCGGCGCGCTCCTGAACCACGCGCGCGGTGCGCACGCCGCGCCTCTCCGCCAGCTGGAGCCCATCGCGAGCCGCTTGCTCGCTGGAGAAGGTGCCCACCGCGATGCCCGGCGTCAGGCCGGGCGTGCCGACATCGCGGAACTCGATCCCCAGCGCGCGCAGCTCCGCCTTCTTGCGTGCCGCCTGTTCGGCGCTCTCGTAGCGGCCCATGTAGACGATCCAGCGGCCCGGGCTGCGAACCTCGTTGACTTGCCATGCGCTGCTGGCCAGGCCGAGCAAGCGCAGCTCGGCTCGCAGCAATTCGGCCTGCTCGTCGGTGAAGCCGCTGGCCTGCCAACAGGCGATGGTTTCCGCGGGCGGTGCGGCCGGTATGGCAGCGGCCGCGGGCAGCGGGGGGCTTGCTGGCGCCTCTGGTGCGCTCGCTGTGGTGCTCGCGACCGGCGGCAAAACGGCCGCCGGTGGCGCCGGTACCGGTTCGGCGCCCTGGCGCCCGTTCAGCAGGCGCAACCGCTGCGGCTCGATCTGCTGTGCCACACGTTGCGGCTCGCGCGATTCACCAGCCGCTGGCCAACCCAGGCTGGCCAGGTGGCCGTGCGTGCCCGCGAAGTACACCGCGTTGGCCGCGATCAGGAGGATGACCAGCCACCTCAGCATGGCCGCACGCTCACCTCGGCGCTGTCCACGCGCCGCATCTGTTGTCCCACCAGCACACGCAGCGCGCCGTCATCGGCCACGCCGCAGGCGGTACCGGTGGTGCCGTCGCTCAATGTCACGGAGCGGTCCTTCAAGGCGTCGCGGGCCGCGAAGCGGAGGCTGAAAGCGCCAAAGCCCTCGGCCTCGAAGCGCTGCACATCGGCCACCAGCGCGGGCACCACGCGTTCCAGCACCTCCGCCGCCGTGACACCCATCTCCACTTCGGCCAGGCCGGCGGGCGCCAGCGCGGGCAGCGTGCCTGCCGCGGTGTGCTGCACCGCCGTGGTTGCCGGCCGGGCGATGTTCACGCCCACGCCGATGACGACCGCGCGCGCAGCGCCGCCAGCATCGTGCTGGCCCGCGGTTTCAACAAGAATGCCACCGAGTTTGCGTTCCAGCAGCCACAGATCGTTCGGCCACTTCAGCCGCACGTCGCCGTGCAATTGTTCGGCCAGGCTCACGCCCACTGCCAGTGAAAGGCCTGACCAATCCCGCGGCGCGAGCATGAGCCCGAGCGAGAAGGTGAGCGACTGCCCAGCCTGGCTGTGCCAGCCGCGGCCCAAGCGCCCGCGGCCGGCGGTCTGCTGCTCGGCCACCAGCAGCACCGGGTCAAGCGGCGCACTGCGCGCGCGGCGCATGAGTTCGGAGTTGGTCGAGTCGATCTGCGGCACCACCTCGACCGTGAAGCCCGGCAAACCGGGCACCACCGCCTGCCAGATGGCCTCGGCGCTGGCGCCAAGCGTGGCCAAGGCCATCCTGCTCAGCCCAGCTTCGTGGCGCGCCCGCCGCGCTTGGGCGCGAGCAGCGTGCCGCGGCATTTGGGCGCACCGCACCAGCAGGGGTATTGCGCCTTGAGTTTGGGCGTGAGCGGTTCGTCGATCACCAACCCGTAGTCGTAGAAGAGTTCCTCGCCGGCCTGGATGGCCCGCTTGCTGCGGATGAACACGCGCCCGTCTTCGATGTCGGCCTCGCAGTTGGGTGCGCAGCTGTGGTTGATCCAGCGCGCCGAGTTACCGCCGTACTTTGCATCGATGACGTGGTCTTCGTCGATGTGGAAATAGAAGGTGTGGTTGGGGTCGCTCGGGTCGTGGGGGTGGCGGTCCAGCGCCTCGGCCCAGGTGATCACTTCGCCGGTGTATTCGATGAGTGTTTCGCCCGGCGGGATGTCCACCAGCGCGAAGACGCCTTTGCCATGCACCCCGGAGCGGCGCGTCTGGATGCGGCGGGCGTCCTGCGCCCGGGCCGGGGTTTTCGTGCGCGCAGCAGGCTTCCGAGGGGTTTTCGTCACGTCGGATTTCTTTGGTAAGGTTGTTTTGTGCGGGTGCGCGCGTGGGTGCGCGCACGACAAGCGCGCGCTCGTGTGTGTGCGCGCCCGCGTGTGTGGGAGCGGATTGTAGAGATGAAAACCCTGGTCATTGCCGAGAAGCCGTCCGTGGCGCAAGACATCGTTCGCGCCCTGACGCCGGTCGCGGGCAAGTTCGACAAGCACGACGATCACTTCGAGAACGAACGCTACGTGGTCACGTCCGCCGTGGGCCACCTGGTGGAGATCGCCGCGCCCGAAGAGTTCGACGTCAAGCGCGGCAAGTGGAGCTTTGCCCACCTGCCGGTGCTGCCGCCGTACTTCGAACTCAAGCCGATCGACAAGGCCAAGTCGCGATTGAACGCGGTGGTCAGGCTGGCCAAACGCAAGGACGTGACCGAGCTCATCAATGCCTGCGACGCGGGCCGCGAAGGCGAGCTCATCTTCCGACTGATCGAGCAATACGCGGGCGGCCTGAAGAATGGGCACTACCAGGGCCTGGGCAAACCGGTGCGCCGCCTGTGGCTGCAGTCGATGACGCCGGCCGCCATCCGCGAAGGGTTCGAGCGGCTGCGCAGCGACGCGCAGATGCGAGGCCTGGCCGACGCCGCGCGCAGCCGCTCCGAGGCCGACTGGCTGGTGGGCATCAACGGCACGCGCGCCATGACGGCGTTCAACTCGCGCGATGGCGGCTTCTTCCTCACCACCGTGGGCCGTGTGCAGACGCCGACGCTGTCGATCGTGGTCGAGCGCGAGGAAAAGATCCGCGCGCACCGCCCGCGCGACTACTGGGAGGTCCATGCCAGCTTCCTGGCCGAGGCCGGCGAGTACCCGGGCAAGTGGTTCGACCCGAACTTCAAGAAGCCCACGGGCGACGACGCCGACCCGGACCAGCGCGCCGACCGCGTCTGGGACCTGAAGCAGGCGCAGGCCATCGTCGACGCGGTGCGCGGCAAGGCCGCCAGCGTGAAGGAAGAGAGCAAGCCCACCACCCAGGCCTGCGGCCAGCTCTACGACCTGACCAGCCTGCAGCGCGAGGCCAACGGCCGCTTCGGCTTCTCGGCCAAGACCACGCTGCAACTCGCGCAAAGCCTGTACGAGCGCCACAAGGCACTCACCTACCCGCGAACCGATTCGCGCGCGCTGCCCGAGGACTACCTCGCCACCGTGAAGCAGACCTTCGAGATGCTGGCCGACAGCGGCATGAAGCACCTGGCGCCGCACGCGCTCACCGCGCTCAACAACGGTTACATCAAACCCAGCAAGCGCATCTTTGACAACAGCAAGGTCTCGGACCACTTTGCCATCATTCCCACGCTGCAGGCGCCCAGCGGCTTGAGCGAAGCCGAGCAAAAGCTCTACGACCTGGTGGTGCGCCGCTTCATCGCGGTGTTCTTCCCCAGTGCGGAGTTCATGGTCACCACGCGCATCAGCAGCGTGCTCAACCACCACTTCAAGACCGAAGGCAAGGTGCTGGTGAAGCCGGGCTGGATGGCGGTGTACGGCAAGGAAGCGGCCGAGGAAGTGGAAGGCGCGCAGGCCGGCGACAAGGGCCAGAACCTGGTGCCGGTGCGCGAGGGCGAGACCGTGCGCACCGAGTCGGTGGAGCACAAGGGCCTGCAGACCCGCCCGCCCGCGCGCTACAGCGAAGCCACGCTGCTGGCCGCCATGGAAGGCGCGGGCAAGCTGATCGAAGACGACGAGCTCCGCGAAGCCATGCACGAAAAAGGCCTGGGCACGCCGGCCACACGCGCGGCCACCATCGAAGGCCTGCTGGCCGAGAAGTACATGCTGCGCGAAGGTCGCGAGCTCATCCCCACCGCCAAAGCGTTCCAGCTCATGACGCTGCTGCGCGGGCTGCAGGTGGAGGACCTGTCCAGGCCCGAGCTCACCGGCGAGTGGGAATACAAGCTCGCCCAGATGGAGCACGGCAAGCTATCGCGTGACGCCTTCATGGCCGAAATTGCTGCCATGACCGAGCGCTTGGTGAAGAAGGCCAAGGAGTACGACCGCGACACCGTGCCCGGCGACTACGCCACGCTCAGCGCACCCTGCCCCAACTGCGGCGGCGTGGTGAAGGAAAACTACCGCCGCTTCGCCTGCGCCGGGGCCGACGGCAACAGCGACGGCTGCGGTTTCTCCTTCACCAAGTCCCCCGCCGGGCGCACCTTCGAAACCACGGAGGCCGACGCCTTCCTGCGCGACAAGCACATCGGCCCGCTCGAAGGCTTTCGCTCCAAGGCGGGCTGGCCTTTCGTGGCCGAGCTGGTGCTCAAGCACAGCGAGGAAGACAAGAACTGGAAGCTCGAATTCGACTTCGGCGACGACCGCAAGGATGAGGAAACCGGCGAATTGGTCGATTTCTCCGGCAGCGAGTCGCTCGGCGCCTGCCCCAAGTGCGGTGGTGCGGTGCATGAGCACGGCGCCAACTACGTGTGCGAGCGTGCCGTGCCCACCGCGCAGCAGCCCACACCGAGCTGCGACTTCAAGAGCGGCAAGATCATCCTGCAGCAGCCGGTGGCGCGCGAGCAGATGAGCAAACTGCTCACCACCGGCAAGACCGACTTGCTCGACAAGTTCGTCTCGATGCGCACGCGCCGTCCGTTCAAGGCCTTCCTGGCCTGGGACGCCGAGGCGGGCAAGGTGAACTTCGAGTTCGAGCAGCGCGACAGCAAGTACCCGCCGCGCAAGGGAGCGGCGCGCCCTTCGGCCAAGGCCGCAGCGCCGGCGAAGAAGGTCGCTGCCAAGAAGGCACCCGCCGCGAAGAAGGCGCCGCGCAAGACCACGGCGGCCACCGGCAAGCAACCCAGCGCCGCGCTGGCGGCGGTCATCGGCGAGGGCGCGGTTTCGCGGCCCGAGGTGGTCAAAAAGCTGTGGGACTACATCAAGGCCAACGGCCTGCAGGATGCAAAGGACAAACGCCGCATCAACGCCGATGCCCGCCTGCGCCCGGTCTTCGGCAAGGATTCGGTCACCATGTTCGAGATCGCCGGCCTGGTGGGCAACCACCTGAGCTGAGCAACTTTTCCCTGGAGACACAACGATGAGCCTCAAGCTGTACTACGCCTCCGGCGCGTGTTCCTTCGTGCCCCATGCCGCCCTCGAACTCGCGGGCGCAACCTACGAGCCACTGCCGATCAAGCTGCACCGCGGCGAGCAGCGCACGCCGGAGTACCTGGCCCTCAACCCGCGTGGCCAGGTGCCGGTGCTGGTGGACGACGGCGAGGTGATCACGCAGATCGTCGCCATCGCGCAGCACCTCGACGCGAAGTTTCCGCGGGCCGGCCTGCTGCCCGCCAGTGGCGTGGCACGCACGCGCGCACTGCAGACGCTTGCCTGGATGAACAACACCGTGCACCCCACCTTCACGCACGTGTTCATGCCGCACAAATTCACCGCCGATGAGGCCGCGCAACAGGCCGTCAAGGCGCACGCGGTTGAAACTTACCGTGGCCTGCTGGGCGAGATCGAGGCGCTGGCCGAGAAGGCAACGCCTTGGCTCGGCGGTGACCAGCCGGGTGTGCTCGATGCCTACGCGCTGACGCTGCTGCGCTGGGGCGGTTTCGCCGGCATTGATCCTCAGACCCTGCCGAAGACCTGGGCGCTGGCGCAGCGCTTTGCGGCCCTGCCCGCGGTGGCGCGGGTGATCGAGCGCGAGCGCCTCGAACTCAACGTCTTCAAGGGCTGAGGGGTCCAAGGTACGGGCACCGCGGGTGCGAAGCCCTGGGCGTGTGCTCACTCGGCCGGGTCGTTGCGCGGCACGAAGCGCACCGACACCCGCAGGCCCGGGCGCGCCGGGCGTTCGGGGTGCGCGTCATCCATGTGCAGGCTCGCGCCGTGCTGCTGCGCAATCTCCTGCACGATGGCCAGGCCCAGCCCCGAGCCGTCGACATTGGTGCCGAGCGCGCGGTAGAACGGCTGCAGCACCAGCCCGCGTTCGCTCGCGGGTATGCCGGGCCCGTTGTCCTCCACTTGCACCACCTGCACGCCGCTGAAGCGGTCCACCAGCACGCGCGCCGTGACCACCCCCCCCTGACCGCCGTATGCGATGGCGTTGTCCAGCAGGTTGCGCACCATTTCCTGCAGCAGCGTGGGGTTGCCGGTGATCAACATCTCGGGCGGCACGTCGGACACGCCTTCCAGGCCGAGGTCCACGCCGTGTTCCAGTGCGCGCGGCACCGTGTCGCGAACCACACCGGCCACCAGCCGTGCCAGATCAACCGGGCCGCTGGGCAGCGCCCGGCCGGTGGTCTCGGCGCGCGCCAGCGCCAGCAACTGGCTCACCGTGTGGTTGGCGCGCACGGCGGAGCGCGCAATCTGTTGCAGCGAGGCGCGCAGCCCGGCCGGGTCGGCCTCGCGCTGCGCCAGCTCGGCCTGCATGCGCAAGCCCGCCAACGGCGTCTTGAGCTGGTGTGCGGCGTCGGCCAGGAACCGGCGCTGTGTGTTGAGCGATACCTTCAGCCGCGCCAGCAGATCGTTGATCGACGACACCAGCGGAGCCACTTCTTGCGGCACGTCGAGTTCCTCGATCGGGCTCAGGTCGTCGGGGCGGCGCGCGCGGATGCGTTGCTCCAGATCGGACAGCGGGCGAATGCCGCGCACCAGCGCCAGCCACACCAGCAACACCGCCAGCGGCAGGATCACGAACTGCGGCACCATCACGCCCTTGATGATCTCGTTGGCCAGTGTGGAGCGTCGGCCCGTGGTCTCGGCCACCTGCAGCAGCACAGGGCGCAACGGGTCGGGCCGCGCCAGCCATGTGTAGGCCACGCGGACCGCATCGCCGCGCATCACGTCGTCGCGCTGGCGCACGCGTCCGGCTTCCGGCACGTCGTCCAGCGGCGGTGGCGGCAGGTCGATCTCGCCGCCGATGTGCTCGCCGCGCGCGTTCACCAGCTGGTAGTACACGATATCGGTGTCGTCGGCGCGCAGCAGGTCGCGTGCCTGGCTGTCGAGCACCAGGCGTGCTTCGCCGTCGCGCACCACCACCAGCTGTGACAGCGCCTGCAGGTTGAACTCCAGCGCGCGGTCGAACGGTTTGTTGGCAATGCCTTGCGCGACGATCCAGGTCAGCGCCAGCGACAGCGGCCACAACAGCAGCAGCGGCGTGAGCATCCAGTCCAGGATCTCGCCAAACAAGCTGCGTTGCTCACGCTGGAACAACCCGAACGACATCGGGTTGGTGCGGCGTTCGGCCGGTGGCGGCGCCTCGCGGGGCGCTCGCTCCACGACCGGTGGCGGTGTGGTCACACCTTCTCCAGGCAGTAACCGAGCCCGCGCACGGTGGCGATGCGGATCGGCCCTTTCTCGATCTTCTTGCGCAGGCGGTGGATGTAGACCTCGATCGCGTTGTTGCTGACCTCTTCGCCCCACTCGCACAGGCGCTCGACCAGCTGGTCCTTGCTGACCAGTCGCCCCGCCCGCTGCAACAACACCTCCAGCAGGCCGAGCTCGCGCGCCGAGAGTTCGATCATCTTGCCGTCGATGGTGGCCACGCGGCCTGCCTGGTCGTATTCCAGCGGGCCGTGGCGAATGGTGTTGGTGCTGCCGCCCATACCGCGGCGCGTGAGGGCGCGCACGCGCGCCTCAAGCTCCTGCAGTGAAAACGGTTTGGCCATGTAGTCGTCGGCGCCCAGGTCCAGGCCTTTGACGCGCTCCTCGATGCCGTCGGCCGCGGTGAGGATCAGCACCGGCAGCGCCGAGCCCCGCGAGCGCAACCGCTTGAGCACGTCCAGACCGTGCAGCTTCGGCAGGCCGAGGTCGAGAATGAGCAGGTCGAACTCGTTGTTGGTCAGCAAAGCGGCGTCGGCCTCGGTGCCGCTGGCCACGTGGTCGACCGCGGCGCCGGTGGCGCGCAGGCTGCGCAACAGGCCGTCGGCCAGCACCTGGTCATCCTCGGCGATCAGGATGCGCATGGCGTGTCTCCTCAAGTGATCGGAGCCATTGTAGGGACGGCCTGCGGTGCATCGGGCGCTGCAGGCCGAGGGCGCTCAGACGCGCGCATACGCTTCCAGGCCCAGGGCCACCACGGTCGCCACGTCTTGCCCCACTTGCTGGGCGAATTCGGTCTCGGCACGCGTGACTGCGCGGCGGAAGGCATCCAGCCAGACCAGGCCGTCGGGTGTGAAGACGATGCGCCGTGCGCGCGCGTCACGCGGGTCGGCTTCACGCCGCACCAGACCCCAGGCCTCGCACTGGGTCACCAGGTCGCCCATGGCCTGCTTGCTCATGCCGGCGCTGTGCGCAAGCTCGGTCAGGCGCGAACCGCGCAGCGCCAGATGGCGCGTGATGTGCACATGCGCGGCACCCACCTGGTCGCGTGCCGCCAGGTTGGACAGCGCCAGCGGCACCCGCGCGTCGTGCGCCATGAGGTGCAGCACCCGCGCGTCGAAGCGGCGCTGCGCTTCGCCCAGCAGGCGGCCGAGGTGGCCGCCCCGCCAGCGGTCGTCGGGCTCATTGCTCATGGCGCCTGATGGTAAGGCAAACTGACCAAATATTGAGGTTGCTGACAGGCATTGCCCCGCTACACTGCTGGCCATGCATCCAGTGCTGGATGCGATCACAGGCCAGGCAATTCGCCGCAAAGTCAACACCCACTCACCGCTCAGGAGCCATCGAATGGACGCACCCGTCAAGAACGCCGCCCTCAACAGCGAGAAGGCCAAGGCCCTGCAGGCCGCGCTGGCCCAGATCGAAAAGCAGTTCGGCAAGGGCACGATCATGAAGCTCGGCGAAGGCGAGGTGATTGAGGACATCCAGGTCGTTTCCACCGGCTCGCTGGGCCTGGACATCGCGCTGGGCGTCGGCGGTCTGCCGCGCGGCCGCGTGATCGAGATCTACGGCCCGGAATCGTCGGGCAAGACCACGCTCACGCTGCAAGTCATTGCCGAGATGCAGCGCCTGGCCGGCACCTGCGCCTTCGTCGATGCCGAACACGCGTTGGACGTGCAGTACGCGCAGAAGCTCGGCGTGAACCTGCAGGAACTGCTGATCAGCCAGCCCGATACCGGCGAGCAGGCGCTCGAGATCGTCGACTCGCTGGTGCGCTCCGGTGCGGTCGATCTGGTGGTGGTGGACTCGGTGGCCGCGCTCACGCCCAAGGCGGAGATCGAGGGTGAAATGGGCGACAGCCTGCCCGGTTTGCAGGCACGCCTGATGAGCCAGGCCCTGCGCAAACTCACCGCCACCATCAAGAAGACCAACTGCACGGTGATCTTCATCAACCAGATCCGCATGAAGATCGGCGTGATGTTCGGCAGCCCCGAAACCACCACCGGCGGCAACGCGCTGAAGTTCTACGCCTCGGTGCGCCTGGACATCCGCCGCACCGGCACCATCAAGAAGGGTGAAGAGGCGATCGGCAACGAGACCAAGGTCAAGGTGGTGAAGAACAAGGTCTCGCCGCCCTTCAAGACGGCCGAGTTCGACATCCTGTTCGGCGAAGGCATCAGCCGTGAAGGCGAAATCCTCGACCTCGGCGTGCTGCACCGCGTGATCGAAAAGTCGGGTGCCTGGTACGCCTACAACGGCGAGAAGATCGGCCAGGGCCGCGACAACGCACGCGAATTCCTCAAGGAAAACGTCGAGCTGCGTTTCGAAATCGAGAACAAGGTGCGCGAGGCACTGGGCGTCCCCTTGCTCCCCTCGGACACCGTTGACGAGGAAGCGGCCGCGCCTGCCAAGGGCCGCAAAGGCAAGGCCAAAGCCGACGCCGAAGAAGCCGACGCCTGATCCATGGGCTTTGAGAAGCCCTCACTCAAGGGACGCGCGTTGCGTCTGTTGGCGCAGCGCGAGCATTCCCGCGCGGAACTGCAGCGCAAGCTGGCCCCGCACGAGGAAGCGCCCGGCGACATCGAACGTGCACTTGATGAACTGCAGGCCAAAGGCTTCATCGACGAGCAGCGCGTCATTGACTCCGTGGTCCACCGGCGCGCAGCGCGGCTGGGGGCCTCGCGCGTGCGCCAGGAACTGCAGGCCAAGGGTTTGCCGGCCGATGCGGTGGCGCAGGCGCTGGACATGCTGCGCGGCAGCGAAGTCGACCGTGCGCGCGAGGTCTGGCGCAAGAAATTCGGGCGAGCGCCGGCCGGCGCGGCTGAACGGGCTCGCCAAGCCCGGTTTCTGCTCGCTCGAGGTTTTGAGGCTGGGGTGGTTCGGCGGATCATCGATGCCGCCGATCATCCTGACATGCCCTAGCGCGCAAATGACGAAGGTGGGGTCGGTAGAGTGACGTGTCTTTGTCGCGTCAGCTTGCTTGCCATGCCGCTTCCACCCCTGCGCTGCTGTGTCCCGTTGTTGGTGCTCGCCTTGACGGCCTGCACCACCGTCGACGACTTTCGCCGCTACACGCCGGAGCGGCGCGCCCAGCTCGTCTGCGAGCGTCAACCGGAGGTGGCGTCGCTCGCCATGCGGCTGGGTACCGTGTCGCGCCAGCACGCCGATACGCAGGCCGCACTTGACCGCGGTTATCACCTGCATCGCCAGTGCCACGAGGTTCGGCCTGCGGTACGCGAAGTCTGCGAGACCCAGGGAACCCGACGGGTCTGCACCACACGCGAGGTCGGCGAGCCGCGTCTGGAGTGCAGGGAAGTGCCTGTGCCCTTGGTGTACTCGCTGGAGACGACCAAGCTGGCGGCCTACGCGCAGGAAATGAACAGCCTGTCGCAGTCCCACGCGCAGGCCTGGGAGCGGTGCTTCCAGCACGTGCGCACCCTCAGTGCCGAGGCGGCGTTCGGCCTGTACTGAGTGTGATCGTCGGCCAGGGCGCCGTCCCCGGGGCCTGAGCCTCAAAGGCCCAGCATCAGGCGCAGGTTTTGGACGGCTGCGCCGCTGGCGCCCTTGCCCAGGTTGTCCAGCCGGGCGATCAGCACCGCGTGGCGGTGCGCCTCGTTGGCGAACACGCGCAGCTCGATCAGGTTGGTGTCATTGAGTGCGGTGGCGTCGAGCTTGCCGTCCGGTGTGGGTGGCAGCACCTTCACGAAGCCGCCGTCTGCCACGCTGGCGGCGTAGTGTTTGGCCAGCGCGTCGTGCAGGTCCTCTGCTGTCGGGCGGCCCGGCAACGCGTCGAGGTGCAACGGCAATTGCACCAGCATGCCCTGGCGGAAGTTGCCCACCGCGGGGATGAAGATCGGACGACGCTTGAGGCCGGTCAGCGACATGATCTCAGGCAGGTGCTTGTGCGACAGGCCCAGCGCATAGGCCTCGAACAGCGGCGCGGTACCGGCTTCGTAGGCTTCGATCATCGAGCGGCCGCCGCCCGAGTAGCCGCTCACCGAAGGCAGCGTGAGCGGGAAGTCGGCCGGGATCAGGCCCGCATCCACCAGCGGGCGGATCAATGCGATCGCGCCGGTGGCATAGCAGCCGGGGTTGGCCACGCGGTCGGCCCGCTTCACCGCTGCCGCGTGACTGGGGGTGAGCTCGGGAAAGCCGTACACCCAGCCGGCTGCCGTGCGGTGCGCGGTGGACGCGTCGATGATGCGCGGCTTGCGGCCGGGCAGCGCGTCGATCATGGCCACCGATTCGCGCGCCGCGTCGTCATGAAGGCACAGCACCACGAGGTCGGCCTGCGCCATCAAGGCGCGCTTGGCCTGCGGATCCTTGCGGTGTTCGGGCGCGATGCTCAGCAGTTGCACACCCGGCTCGCTGAGCAGGCGTTCGCGGATCTGCAGGCCGGTGGTGCCGGCTTCGCCGTCGATGAAGATCTGGTGGGCCATGCGCGGTGTCCTTGGCGGCGGGCCGACGAACGCCACTACGGTGCGGCGCCGCGACCCGGATTGGTGCATTGCACCATGATACAGTCCCCGGTTGCTCGTTCCCAGAGCGCGCCCGTCTCCCGGCCGCCGCTGCCGCGCCGGACACACGTTCCATCCCTGAGAGAGACCTCATGAAGATTCACGAATACCAAGGCAAGGACATCCTGCGCCAGTTTGGTGTGCCCGTGCCGCGCGGCATTCCCGCGTTCACGGTACAGGAGGCGGTGGAAGCCGCGCAGAAGCTCGGCGGCCCCGTGTGGGTCGTCAAGGCGCAGATCCATGCCGGCGGCCGTGGCAAGGGTGGCGGCGTCAAGGTCGCCAAGAGCATCGATCAGGTCAAGGAGTTGGCCGGCCAGATCCTGGGCATGCAGCTCAAGACCCACCAGACCGGCCCCGAAGGCCAGAAGGTGCGCCGCCTCTACATCGAAGACGGCGCCGACATCCAGAAGGAGTACTACCTCTCCGCCGTGACCGACCGCGGCACGCAGAAGGTGGCCTTCATCGCGTCCAGCGAAGGCGGCATGGACATCGAGGAAGTGGCGCACGCCACGCCCGAGAAGATCGTCAAGGTCTTCGTCGACCCGCTGGTGGGCTTCACCGACGCGCAGGCCAAGGAACTCGCCAAGGGCATCAACCTGCCGGCCGACTCCGAGGCGCAGTTCGCCGACATCTGCAAGAAGCTCTACAAGTGCTACATGGACACGGACGCTTCGCTGGTCGAGATCAACCCGCTCAACCGGGACAGCAAGGGCAACATCATCGCCCTGGACGCCAAGTTCAACTTCGACTCCAACGCCTTGTTCCGCCACCCCGAGATCGTCGCTCTGCGCGATCTGGATGAAGAGGACCCCGCCGAGATCGAGGCCTCCAAGTTCGACCTCGCCTACATCAGCCTGGACGGCAACATCGGCTGCCTGGTGAACGGTGCCGGCCTGGCCATGGCCACCATGGACACCATCAAGCTGTTCGGCGCCGAGCCGGCCAACTTCCTCGACGTGGGCGGCGGTGCCACCCCCGAGAAGGTGACCGAGGCGTTCAAGATCATGCTCAAGAACGACAAGGTGAAGGCCATCCTGGTCAACATCTTCGGCGGCATCATGAAGTGCGACACCATCGCCACCGGCGTCATCACCGCCTGCCGCGCGGTGAACCTGAGCGTGCCGCTGGTGGTGCGCATGAAGGGCACCAACGAGGAACTGGGCAAGAAGATGCTGGCCGAATCGGGCCTGCCCATCATCAGCGCCGACTCCATGGCCGAAGCGGCCCAGAAGGTCGTCGCCGCCGTCAAAGCCGCCTGAGCCCGGAGAACCACCATGTCGATCTACATCAACAAAGACACCAAGGTCATCACCCAGGGCATCACGGGCAAGACCGGTCAGTTCCACACCGAAAAGTGCCAGGAATACGCCAACGGCAAGCACTGCTTCGCCGCCGGCGTGAACCCCAAGAAGGCCGGTGAGTCGATCTTCAACATCCCGATCTACGCGTCGGTGAAGGAAGCCGCCCAGCAGACCGGCGCCACCGTGTCGGTGATCTACGTGCCGCCCGCGGGCGCCGCCGCCGCCATCTGGGAAGCCGTCGAGGCCGACCTCGATCTGGCGATCTGCATCACCGAAGGCATCCCCGTGCGCGACATGCTCGAGGTGCGCAACAAGATGAAGGCCAAGGAGGCCGCCGGCGGCAAGAAGACCCTGCTGCTGGGCCCCAACTGCCCCGGCCTGATCACGCCCGACGAGATCAAGATCGGCATCATGCCTGGCCACATCCACCGCAAAGGCCGCATTGGCGTCGTTTCGCGCTCGGGCACGCTCACTTACGAAGCCGTGGCCCAACTCACCGAGATCGGCCTGGGCCAGTCCAGCGCCGTGGGCATCGGTGGCGATCCCATCAACGGTCTGAAGCACATCGACGTGATGAAGGCCTTCAACGACGACCCCGACACCGACGCCGTCATCATGATCGGTGAAATCGGTGGTCCGGACGAAGCCGAAGCCGCCATGTGGTGCAAGTCGAACATGAAGAAGCCCGTGGTCGGCTTCATCGCCGGCGTCACCGCGCCCCCCGGCAAGCGCATGGGCCACGCCGGTGCGCTCATCAGCGGCGGCGCCGACACGGCCGACGCCAAGCTCGCCATCATGGAAGAGTGCGGCTTCAAGGTCACGCGCAACCCCTCCGAGATGGGCAAGCTGCTCAAGTCGCTGCTCTGATCGGTTCCATCCGGATGTGCAAAAGGCAACGCGCGCGTTGCCTTTTTTTTCGCCTGTCGCGCCAGGCGTGACGCTTGTCACTCTCCCGGCTTGTCGCCGGGTGGCGGCTTGAAACAAAATGCTACATCCACTGGGCCAATGCCGTTGCCCTGTAGTGGTGCCACGTGAGGCCGATAACAGCCCGGCTCACCCCTTTTTTGTGAGCCGATCCTGGAATGCCTCTGTGAACGACGCCGATTCCCCGACCCCCGTGCGCCGCCGCCCGCGATGGCGCTCGCTCGCCGACGCGGCCACCGCGCTCGGCGTGCTCGTGGTTGTGGGTTTGCTGCACGCCGGCACAGATCTGATCGGCTCGATGGAGCGCCGCTTCTATGACCACGCCAGCACGGCCAGCGCGCGCCAGCCCGGCGATCGCATCACCGTGGTCGCGATCGACGATGCCAGCATCAACGCCATCGGCCGCTGGCCCTGGCCGCGCGATGTCCACGCCCAGCTGATCGACCGGCTCCAGACGGCTGGTGTACGCACTGTGGCGCACACCGTGTTCTTCTTCGAGCCCCAGACCGATCGAGGCCTGGCCCCGCTCGTGCGTTTGCGCGAACGCATCGAACGGGCGGACCCGGCGCTGGTCGACCTGGGCCCGGTGGCGCGCGAGGGGTTGTTGTCCGAGCTGCGTGCCGCGCAGGAGCGGCTTGACAGCGACGCGCGGCTGGCGGCGAGCGTGCGCTCTTCGGGCCGGGTGGTGTTGCCCTCGGTGTTCGAACTGGGTGAGCCACGTGGCCGCCCCGACGCGCCGCTGCCCGCGTTCGTGCAGCGCAATGCCTTGCCCGACGTTGCCAGCTACGGGGTGCCCGCCCAGCGAGCGCTCCTGCCGCTGCCTGACCTGGGCGAAGGCGCCGCGGCATTGGGTCATCTCAACCAGTGGCTCGACCCGGACGGCGCTGTGCGGCGTGAGGCCTTGCTGGTGCGCTTCGATGGTGTGGCCGTGCCTTCGATGGCGCTGGCCACTGCCGCGCACAGCCTGAACCTGTCGATGGCCGACATCGCGCTGCGCCCGGGCGAGGCGCTGGTGCTCGGCCCGTCCACCATCCCCACCGACGAGTCGGCGCGCGTGCTGCCCCAGTTCTACGCCGACCGCAATGGCGCCAGCGCCTTCCCCACGGTGTCGTTCCACGACGTGCTGGCCGGGCGGGTGGCGCCGGACCTGTTGCGCGACCGCATCGTCATCGTCGGTGCCACCGCCGCGGGCGTGGGCACGTTGTTCAACACCCCGGTGTCACCGGCGCTCTCGCCGGCAGCGATCCTGGCCCACCACACCGCCAGCTTGCTGAACGGCCATTTCATCGCCCAACCGGCCTGGACCGGTGCGGTGGTGGTGGCTGCGCTGTTGCTCATCACCGCTTACCTGGCGTTCGGCTTGCGGCACTTGTCCGCCGTGGCGGCAGCGGGGCTGACCACGCTCGCGTTGCTGGCGCTGCTGGCCACCGAATACCTGCTGCTGTCGCGGGTGGCATTGTGGTTGCCACTGGTGTTGCCGGCGGTGCTTCTGCTGGCCGGGCATCTGGCGCTCACCACGCGGCGCTTCTTCATCACCGAGGCCGGCAAACGCCGCACCGATCAGGAGTCGGCCGAGACCAACCGCATGATGGGACTGGCGCTACAGGGCCAGGGCCAGCTCGACATGGCCTTCGACCGCTTCCGACGCGTGCCGCACAGCGCCGCGCTCATGGACAACCTCAAGCATCTGGCCCTCGACTTTGAACGCAAGCGGCAGTTCAACAAGGCCGAGGCGGTGTACGAGCACATGGCGCGTCTGGACGGCAGCGACACCGAGGTGCAGACGCGCCGCCTGCAAGCCCAGTCGATGGCGCGCACAGTGGTGCTGGGCGCAGGCGCCAGCGCGCACCCGGGCGGCACCCTTGTGCTCGATCGCCCGGGTGTGGAACAGCCCATGCTGGGCCGCTACCGGGTCGAGAAGGAACTCGGCAAGGGGGCAATGGGTGTCGTCTATCAGGGGCGCGACCCCACCATCGGCCGCACGGTGGCGATCAAGACGCTCGCCTTGTCGACCGAGTTCGAAGGCAGCGAGCTCGAGGAGGCGCGCAAGCGCTTCTTTCGCGAGGCCGAGACCGCGGGCCGCCTGCAGCATCCCAACATCGTGACCATCTTTGATGCCGGCGAGGAGCATGATCTCGCCTACATCGCCATGGAATTCCTGCACGGCCGCGACCTGCAGGCCCACACCCGCCCCGGCACCTTGCTGCCGCCGGCCCAGGTGCTGCACATCGGCGAGCAGGTGGCGCTCGCGCTGGACCACGCGCACCGCCAGAACGTGGTGCACCGCGACATCAAGCCTGCCAACGTGATGCTCGACCCGGCCAGTGGCCAGGTGAAGGTGACGGACTTCGGCATTGCGCGCATCACCGACAGCAGCCGCACGAAGACGGGCGTGGTGCTGGGCACGCCCAGTTTCATGGCGCCCGAACAACTGGCCGGGCAACGCGTGGATGGCCGTGCCGACCTCTATGCCCTGGGTGCCATGCTGTTTCAACTGCTGACAGGCGAGCTGCCCCTCAAGGGCGATTCTTTGTCCGCATTGATGTACCAGATTGCCAACACCGTGCCGCCCGACGTGCGCACGCTGCGCCAGGACTTGCCCGCCGAACTGGCCACGCTGCTGCATGCGCTGCTGGCCAAGCGGGCCGAGGACCGGCCGACCAGCGGTGCCGATGTGGCGGCCGCGCTGCGGCGCATCACGCCCACCGTGAGCGACAGCACTTTCGAACAGACCCAAGCGTTGCGGCCGCCCCATGACGGCCGCATCACCCCCACCATCCCGGTATAAAGCCACGTCCATGAATTTCGAGTTTCACGCCCTGACCGATCCGGGTCTGGTCAGGGACAACAACGAAGATTCGGTGTCCCTGGACACCGACAACGGCATTGCCGTGCTGGCCGACGGCATGGGCGGCTACAACGCGGGCGAAGTGGCCAGCGCCATGGCCACCACGTTCATCCGCTCGGAGCTGGGCCGTTGGCTTGCCGAGGGCGGCACCGAGTCGAGCTCGCGCGAGCTCAAGCGCGCGATGGAAGTCTGCATCGACAACGCCAACCGATCGATCTTCAACGCCGCCAATGCCAACCCCCAGTACGCCGGCATGGGCACCACGCTGGTCATGGGTGTGTTCCTGGACGGCCGCGTGATGATCGGCCACGTCGGCGACTCGCGCTGCTACCGGCTGCGTGGCAGCGAGTTTGCGCAGATGACGCGCGATCACTCGCTGCTGCAGGAGCAGATCGACGCCGGCCTGATATCGCTGGAACAGGCGCAATACGCCACGCACCGCAACCTCGTCACCCGCGCACTGGGTGTGGAGGACGCGGTGTTGCTCGAAGTCAACGAATACCGCATCGAGGACGGCGACCTCTACCTGTTTTGTTCCGACGGTCTCAACGACATGCTCAGCGACGAGCGCATCGCTGCGTTGCTGGTGACCGCGGGCACGCTGGAAGAGAAGGCGGTGGCCCTGGTGGAAGCCGCCAACGCCGCCGGCGGCCGTGACAATATTTCGGTGATACTGACGCTTGCTCGCGCCAAAGCCACGCGCCGCGGCCTTTTGTCGCGCATGCTCGGACAATAATCCCGATCCGCCCAGCACCCCATTCAGCGCACCAAGGAATCCCAAGAGGAGTCGGCCATGCCGAAAATGATCGTTTCCATCGACGGCGTCGTCATCAAGGAGGTCCAACTCACCAAGGACCGCACGACGCTGGGCCGTCGTCCGTACAACGACGTGGTGATCGACAACCTGGCGGTCAGCGGCGAGCACGCGGTGTTGCAGATGTCCGGCTCCGACGTCTTCCTGGAAGACCTCAACAGCACCAACGGAACCTACGTCAACGGCAAAGCCATCAAGAAGCAGCAGTTGCAGGGCGGCGACACGATCGAGATCGGCAAGTACAAGATCAAGTTCGTGCACGACGGCGGTGAGTCCTACGAGAAGACCATGGTCATCAATGCCGGTGCCGTGGTCGCGCCCGACAGCGGCGCCGCGCCGCTGGCGCCGGCCGCCATCAAGGTCATCAGCGGCTCGGCCGCCGGCCGCGAAGTCGCGCTCACCAAGGTCGTCACCACCATCGGCAAGCCCGGGGTGGCGGTGGCCGCCATCACCCGCCGCCCGCATGGCTACGTGGTGGCCATGGTGGAAGGTACTGTCAAGCCCACCATCAATGGCGCCCCCCTGGGCACCGAAGGCAAAGACCTGCGCCACGGCGACGTGCTGGAACTTGCCGGCACCCAGATGCAGTTCGTGCAAGGCTGACAACCTGCCGGCGACCTTTTGACGGCTGGCGCGTAACGCCCGGATACCGCGCCCCGCGGCGCGGAAAAAGTCACAGTCCCGGGCGCCGGTGCCGGGTACCCTGCGCGGCATCGTGTCCATGCCGCCCACCACCACCATGCGGGTTCGCGTCCTCGGCTGCTCCGGCGCCATCGCCCAGGGCTGTCGCACCACGGCCTTCCTGCTCGACGACGACACCCTCATCGACGCCGGCACCGGCGTCGGCGACCTCAGCCTCGAGGAGATGCTGCGCATCGATCACGTGCTGCTGAGCCATTCGCACCTTGACCACGTGGCCGCGTTGCCGTTGATGCTCGACGCCGTGGCCGCCAGCCGGCTGGCACGTGGCGCGCCCGCGCTGCAGGTACACGCCCTGCCGGGCACCATCGATGCCCTGCGCGATCACCTCTTCAACGACACCATCTGGCCCGATTTCACCGCCATTCCCAGCGTACAGGAGCCGCTGATGCGCTTCCTGCCGTTTCAGATCGGCGACATCGTGGCCATCGGCACCAAGCGCATCGAGGTGCTGCCCGCCGTGCACACCGTGCCCGCCGCCGGCTTCGCGGCGGCCGCCCGGCCAGGGGGTCCGCAGTGGGTGTTCAGCGGGGACACCGGCCGCAACCCCGCCTTCTGGGCGCGCGTGAACCAACTCGACGTGGCCCACCTGGTCATCGAAACCGCCTTCAGCGACCGCGAGACCGACCTGGCCCTGCGCAGCCAGCACCTGGCACCTTCGCTGCTGGCCGAAGAATTGGCCCGCCTGGCCCCGCAGCAGCGCCCGCAAATCCACATCACCCACACCAAGCCGGCCGAGACCGCGCTCATCATCGAAGAGATCCACCGCCTCGACACCCAGCCGCGCCGCGATATCCGCTGGCTCAGCGCCGGGCAGGTGTTCGAGGTGTGACAAAACCTGTCATCCGGTACGAGGGCGACACTTTTTGTCGACAGGGATTGGCAGCCCTGATGGCAAAAAATCACATCTGAACCGGCCATCGCGACCCAGCGCACGCTCATCACCCCCGCCCGGGCTGGCACGCCGTCTGCAAAGAGGATCGCGTCCCAACCCAACCCCCAGCTGAGGAGTTCTCCATGCAAATGAAGCGTGCCATTCAAAAAGGTTTCACCCTGATCGAATTGATGATCGTGGTGGCCATCATCGGTATCCTGGCCGCCGTGGCGCTGCCGGCGTATCAGGATTACACGACGCGTGCGAAGGTGTCGGAGGTGATTCTGGCGGCTTCGGCTGCACGTACCTCGGTCTCCGAGGCTGCGCAGACCCTGGGCGAAATGCCTGAAGCAGCCAGCATCTCGTACGACAACCAGTCTTCGACCTACGTTCAGCAGGTGGTGTACGCGCGCTCATCTGCATCCGCCGGTGTTATCACCGTGACCGCCAGGGGCGACTCGCGCATCAATGGTCAGACGATCACGCTTACTGGCACGCTCGGCGGTACTTCTGGCGTGAGCTGGGTTTGCAGCGGGACGATCGACCAGCGCTATCGTCCGCAGTCTTGCAAGCCGTAATCGCTTCGGCTGCTCAAGAGAGGCCCCGCGAGGGGCTTTTCTTTTTATGGTCGCATACCCATGAAACAGCTGCCAATCTGGACACCGCTCGCCTCCGTGCTGCTCGCCCTGGCCTGGATAATTCCCAACGCGAGCCCGCCCTGGTTGGCCTTTCACAAGGATGCCTGGGCGGCGTTGGTCTTTCTGGGGGTGGCGCTGGTGCTGGTGTTCAGGCGCCCTCCGGCATCGCTGAACGTGCAGCTGGACGCCATGGCGTTGTTGCTCGTTTGTGCCTCGCTGTTGCCTTTGCTGCAATGGGCGCTTGGCATCGTGTACTTCTTCGGCCATGCGCTGATGGGCTTTGGGTACTTCAGCGCCGCGGCGCTGGCGGTCGCCTTGGGCCGTGCGTGGGAACAGCGGGAGCCTGGGCGCCCTGGTGATTTCCTGTTCTGGGCGCTCTGGCTCGCCGCGATGGTCACCAGCGGGATCATGCTGTCGCAATGGCTCAAGCTTGACGCCAACGAGGTGTGGGTCCAGCAGTTGCCCACGGATGGGCGCCCTTTTGGCAACCTGATTCAACCGAACAACGCGGCTACCCTGTTGCTGTTGGGTATTGCTGCGTTGAACTGGTTATCGGTGCAAGGCCGCTTGCGTGTGGGCCCAGCGTTGCTCGGAGTTGGTTACCTCGGCTTTTTCCTGGTTCTCACGGGATCACGAATCGGCTACCTGTCGTTTTTGGTTCTTGCGCTGGCGGGTCTGTTTGCCGGGTGGCGCCAATCCGATTTCCGCGCCTGGCGCCCGGTGTACATCGCGATGTTGGTTGCGCTCCCGCTATTTCACTACGTGATTTCGTTTGATTGGGGCTCTGTAGCCATCGAGACCGAAGGTGCCCGACCACTCGTATTGTCCGCATCCAATATCCGCATCTTCGTCTATCACGCGTACCTCGAGGCGGCGCTGACGAAGCCTTGGTTGGGATTTGGGTTTGAACAAGGCGCCAAGACGCAGTTGGCAGCTTATGCACTTGGACATGAGCTGCCCGTGCTGTTCACGTGGTCACACAACGCTTTTCTGGATCTTGCCACTTGGTTCGGACTGCCTATGGCATTGGCGGCCATTCTGGTGACTTTGGCATGCGCGGTCGCGGTGCTACGCGCGCCATTCGACCCGCGACGTAGCATTTACGTCGCCGCGGTGTTTGTGATGTTCGCGCACGGCATGGTGGAGCTGCCCCTTGCTTACGCCTACTTTCTGCTTCCAGCGTGCCTCTTGGCAGGAGCCGTTACGGCAAGGCTGCGTTGGCCTGCCGTATCGCTGCCACTGGTGGTTCCGCGGGTAATGCTGTTGGCGATGGCGATGTTGTTGGGCGGTATCACCTACGACTACCTGCGCGTGGAGTCGTCGTTCTACACATGGCGGTTCATGAACGCCAGAGTGGGCAAGGACCACCCGATGGATGTTCCGGACACCATGCTGTTGAAGCAGTACGAGGCCCTTCTCACGGGCTTGCGGGGCTCGGCCGAAACCATGAGCGACCAGGAACTCAAGGACTTTGAAGAGGCGATCTATCTGGACCCGTCTGCGGCAGGCATGCTTCAACTGGCCGAAATCCAGTTGAAGCGGGGCAATATCGCGAGCGCTCAGCGCACGGCCAATATGGCGAGCGTGCTGACCCACGGTGAAATGAGAGCACGGGTCGCGGCACGCTGGGCGTATCTCGGGACCATTGATCCCGCCTATCGCGCAGTGACTTGGCGAGCAAATTGACGCTGCCAGCTAGCACAGGGCTGCAAACCTCCCACTCTTCCCCCCCCGCTTCTCCACCAGCCTCACCCCCCCCATCACCATTCCCCGATCCACCGCCTTGCACATGTCATAGACGGTGAGCAGGGCCACCGAGGTGGCGGTGAGGGCTTCCATTTCGACGCCGGTCTGGCCGGTGCATTCGGTGGTGGCGGTGCAGCGCACGCTGTGGGTTTCGCGTTCGATGGCAAATTCCACCGCTACGCGGGTGAGCGCGATGGGATGGCACAGCGGGATCAGGTTGCTGGTCTGCTTGGCGGCCATGATGCCGGCCAGGCGGGCCACGCCGAGCACGTCGCCTTTCTTGGCGGTGCCCGATTCGATCAGGGCCAGGGTCTCGGGCTGCATGGTGATGCGGCCTTCGGCGACAGCGACACGGTGCGTGCTGGCCTTGCCACCGACGTCGACCATGTGGGCCTGGCCCTGGGCATCGAAGTGGGTGAGGGGCGAGGCGGATTCGGTCTGGGGGGTGGGGTTGGGCGTTGACATGATGTAACCGCGCTTCACCGGTGCGTGACGCACCGGCAGGCTGAACCGATGGGGGTTGGAGGCATCATACGGCCATGCATTCCGCTTTTCTGCCGCCCCGGCGCCCCGTGTGGCTGGGCATCGCCGTGCTCGCGCTGACGCTGTCGCTGCCTGTTTCGGATGGGGCGCGGGCGCAGGTGGTGGCGCGTCCCGGTCCCGTGACGCAAAACCTGCCCAGCCTGGGCGACGGCGAGGGTCTTACGGTGTCGGCCGAGCGCCGCTTGGGCGACCGGATCGCCCGCAGCATCTACCGCGATCCGGATTACCTCGACGACCCGGTGCTGGGCGACTACCTGCAACAGCTCTGGCAGCCGCTGCTGGCGGCGGCTCGCCAGCGTGGCGAGGTGCCGGCCGAACTGGCCGAGCGGCTCGCCTGGGAGCTGATGATCTCGCGCGATCGCCGTGTCAACGCCTTCGCGCTGCCCGGTGGCTACCTGGGTGTGAACCTGGGTCTGCTGGCCGTCACCGAGCGGCCGGAGGAATTGGCCTCGGTGCTGGCGCACGAACTCAGCCACGTCTCGCAGCGGCACATTGCGCGCCTGATGTCCAACGAACAGCGCATGGCGCCCTGGATGATCGCGGGAATGATCCTGGGCGCGCTGGCGGCGGGCTCCAATCCCAACGCGGCGGGCGCGGCCATCGTCGGCAGTTCGGCGGTGGCCGCTCAGCAGTCGCTCAACTTCTCGCGCGACATGGAGCGCGAGGCCGACCGCATCGGCTTTGGCGTGCTCACCGGTGCCGGCTTCGATGGCCAGGGGTTTGTGGGCATGTTCGACAAGCTGCAGCAGGCTTCCCGGCTGAACGACGACGGCGCCTACCCCTACCTGCGCAGTCACCCGCTCACCAGCGAGCGCATTGGCGACATGCAGGCGCGCTTGCCGGCGGGTGGCGCCGGGCTCGGCCCGCGCGCCGATGCGGCGGCGCGCCCTGCCGGCCTGCCATCCGCAGCGCTGCACGCGCTGGCGGCCGCCCGCGCCCGCGTGCTGGCCGAACGCGACAGCACGCGCTGGGCGGCCTGGGTCGAGCAGGCACAGTCCGTCAATGCGAGCGCCCCCGTGTTGTATGCCGGCGCACTCGCCGCGCATCGCCTGGGGCAGCACGTGCGCGCAGCCGATCTGGCGGCGCGCGTGCGCCAGGCCAGCGCCGGCAGCGACGCACGGGCGATGGCCGACGCGCTGGCGCTGGAGTTGTTGCTCTCGCCAGGAGCCGTACCCAACCCGGCCCTGCTGGCCGAACTGCGCGACGCGGCGCTGGCGTCCGACGCCCGCGCCATGGTGCTGCTTGGTTCGCAGGCCGCGTTGGCCACAGGCCAGGCGCCGCGGGCCGCAGCACGCCTGCAATCCTGGGTGGTCGAGCGCCCGCGCGATGCGCTGGCCTGGCTCATGCTCTCGCGCGTGCAGCAAGCGCAGGGCCAGACCCTGCGCGCTGTGCGTGCCGATGCCGAATCGCGCGCAGCGCATTTCGACTGGGATGGCGCTCTCGAGCGTTTCAAGGCCGCGCAGGCGCTGCCGCCCGCCCAGCGCAATGCCGACCCGATCGAACTGGCGATCGTCGACAGCCGCCGTCGCGATATCGAGGAACGCCTTCGCGAAGCGATGCGCGAAGACGAGAGGCGCTGAAGGCCCGTCAGCCCAGGCGGGTGCTGCGCAGGGCGGCGTCGACCACCAGCATGATCACCGAGTAGATGACCGAGCCCAACAGCGCGGCCCAGAAGCCGGCGACGTAGAACCCGTCGAGCACCGACGCCGCGGCCCAGAACAGCAAGGCGTTGATGACGAACAGGAACAGCCCGAAGGTGACGACCGTGACCGGCAGTGTGAGCACCACCAGCACAGGGCGCAACAGCATGTAGAACAAGCCGATCACCGCCGCGGCGATCAGCGCCGACGGAAAGCTGCGCACCTGCACGCCCTCATAGACGTAGGCCACCAGCAGCAATGCGCATGCCGCCAGCAGCCAGCGCAGCAACAGTTTCACGCGTTCAGCCCTGACCGGCAGCGGCCGCGCGCTGCGCCACTCGCCGGTTGTGCATCCAGCCCAGCGCCAGCACCACCACGATGGTGACCGCCACGAACCCCCAGTAGGCCAGCGTGTGCGACAGCTCGGGGCCCTTGAACCAGTCGGCCAGCAGCTTCTCGTTGACGACCATCTTGCCGGCGGTGAAGGCGAGCACACCGGCACCGATGTACATGATGGCCGGGTACTTCTCGACCAGCTTGAGAATCAGTGTGCTGCCGAAGACCACGATCGGGATGCTGATGAGCAGGCCGATGACCACGAGGTCGAACGAGCCCTGGGCCGCGCCGGCAACGCCGAGCACGTTGTCGATGCCCATCACGGCGTCGGCGATGATGATGGTCTTCATGGCGCCCCAGAAGGTGGTGGCACCACCGCCATGTTCTTCGCCCTCACCTTCCTCCTCGGCAATCAGCTTGTACGCGATCCACATCAGCGCGATGCCGCCGACGGCCATGAGCCCGGGGATACGCAGCAGCCACACCACCACCAGCGTCATGGCCGAGCGCACGATGATGGCGCCAACGGTGCCCCAGATGATGGCCTTCTTCTGGTGCTCCTTGGGCAGGTTGCGGGCGGCCAGCGCGATCACGATGGCGTTGTCGCCGGCGAGCACGAGGTCGATCAGGATGATGGCCAGCAAGGCAGACCACCAGGCCGTGGACATGAATTCCATGAAATGGCTCCAGAGAGGGGAAATCGTTCCGAAGGTCTTGCCCGCAAGCGCTGCCATGCGCTTGCCCAGCAGGCCGGACGCCGGTGACACCGGCGACGTCTTGACGACCTGTTGACCGTGGCCGCCGCGCTTGCAAGCGTCTTGGTGGCCCTGGAGCTACTCCCCTCCGCGAAACCATTGATTGTACCGAGCGGTCTCTCGTGTACACCTACGCAGTATCCGCAGCGGGCTGGCTATCATCAGCGCCCCTCCCCGACTCAACGGTCCAGCAACCCCGTTTCCCAGGCGCATGGCCGGCATCCACATCACCGACATCGAGGCCGCCATCAACTGGTGGCGTGAGCGCTCACCTTCCCCCGACGGCGTGGCGCTGCCGGCGGCCACGCGCGCCCTCGCCGAGGTCTATGCGCTGATGGTGTACTTCCGGGAAACCGAGGCCGATGAGAACACCATGCCCGCCGCGGCGCGCGATGCGTGGCTGGCCTGGTACGCCACCACGCCCGACACACCCTGCATCGCGATCTGCTCCACCAGCCAGGGCGACGCCGTTTGCAAGGGCTGCGGCCGCCGCTTCGACGAGGTACAACGCTGGACCGAGATGAGCCCGGCCGAGAAGCGCGCCAGCTGGCGCCGCATCACCCTCGAAGGCGACGCCTGGCGTTTCAACCGCTACCGCGAGCGGGCACGCGCCTGATCAGACGCGCCGCGCGAGCTCGGCGGCCTTGCCGGTGTAGCCGGCCGGCGTCATGGCCAGCAGGCGCTGCTTCTCGTTCTCGGGTATGTCGAGCGAGCGCACCAGGCCGTGCAGATCCTCGGCGCGCACGGTCTTGCCGCGCGTCACTTCCTTGAGCTTCTCGTAGGCGCCCTGAACCCCATAGCGGCGCATCACCGTCTGGATCGCTTCGGCCAGCACCTCCCAGGACGCGTCAAGGTCGGCCGCGGTGGCCTCCTGGTTGAGCTCGAGCTTGCCCAGGCCCACGCCGAGCGCGTGGTAGGCCAGCACCGCGTAGCCGAGCGCCACGCCCATGTTGCGCAGCACGGTCGAGTCCGTCAGGTCACGTTGCCAACGGCTGATCGGCAGCTTCTCGCTCAGGTGGCGCAGCATCGCGTTGGCCAGGCCCAGGTTGCCCTCGGCGTTCTCGAAATCGATCGGGTTGACCTTGTGCGGCATGGTCGACGAGCCGATCTCGCCCGCCTTGAGCTTCTGCTTGAAATAGCCCAGGCTCACGTAGCCCCAGATGTCGCGCGCCAGGTCGATCAGGATGGTGTTGGCGCGGGCCACCGCATCGAACAGCTCGGCCATGTAGTCGTGCGGCTCGATCTGGATGCTGTAGGGCTGGAACGTCAGGCCCAGGCCCAGCGGCTCGGGCGTCTCCACCACCTTGCGGCTGAAGGCTTCCCAGTCGAAATCGGGCCAGGCGGCCAGGTGGGCGTTGTAGTTGCCCACCGCGCCGTTCATCTTGCCCAGCAGCTTCACGCCAGCGATGGCGGCGCGAGCGGCGTTCAGGCGCACCACCACGTTGGCGATCTCCTTGCCCACGGTGGTCGGGCTGGCGGTCTGACCGTGTGTGCGGCTGAGCATCGGCACATCGGCCATGGCATGCGCCATCTCGCGCAGCTTGGCGATGACCGCGTCCAACGCCGGCAGCAGCACCTGCTCGCGCGAGCCCTTGAGCTGCAGTGCGTGGCTGGTGTTGTTGATGTCCTCGCTGGTGCAGGCGAAGTGCACGAACTCGGCCGCGCGTTCCAGTTCGGGCCGTGCCTCGAATTTCGACTTGATCCAGTACTCGACCGCCTTCACGTCGTGATTGGTGGTCTTCTCGATGGCCTTGATGGCCTCGCCGTCGGCCTCGCTGAAATTCTTCACCAGACCCAGCAAGTAAGTGCGCGCACCGGGCGACAACGGCTTGAACTCGGAAAAGCCCGCGTCCGAAAGCGCAATGAACCACGCGATTTCGACCTGCACGCGCCGGTGCATGTAGCCGAGCTCGCTCATGTACGGGCGCAACGGCGCCAGGCGCGCGGCGTAGCGGCCGTCCAGCGGCGAGAGGGCGGAAATCGGCGAGGGCGCCGCGCTCGCGGGCGCGGGGTGGGCAGGTGTCGCAGGCATCCCGCGATTGTAGGAGTCGCCCGCAGCCGCGCCGGCTTGTTCGGGCGACGTCAGCCGCGCGGCGCGGACCGCTGGCTAAAATCGCCGCCCGATCCGACCAACCCACAGACCATGAAACTCATCGGTGCCATCACCAGCCCCTACGTGCGCAAAGTGCGCATCGTCATGGCCGAGAAGAAGCTGGACTACCAGTTCGTGCAGGAAGACGTCTGGTCGGCCGACACCACCATCGGCGCGTCCAACCCGCTCGGCAAGGTGCCCTGCCTGGTGATGGAAGGCGGCGAGGCGGTGTTCGACTCGCGCGTGATCGTCGAGTACCTCGACGGCCTGTCGCCGGTGGGCAAGCTCATCCCGCCCAGCGGGCGCGAGCGGGCCGAAGTGAAGACCTGGGAGGCGCTGGCCGACGGCGTGCTCGATGCCGCCATCCTCGCCCGGCTCGAAGCCACCTGGCCGCACCGCAGCGCCGAGCAACGCAGCCAGGCCTGGATCGATCGCCAGATGGGCAAGATCCACGCATCGCTCAAGTCCATGAGCCAGGGCCTGGGCGACAAACCCTTCTGCTCGGGCATTCACTTCAGCCTGTCCGACGTGGCGGTGGGTTGCGCCCTGGGCTATCTCGATTTCCGCTTTCCGGTGATCAGCTGGCGCAACGATTACCCCAACCTGGCGAAACTGAGCGAGAAGCTGGCACTGCGCCCGAGCTTCATCGACTCCAAGCCGGCCTGAGCTGCTGGCTCAGTGGTTTGCGCGGCGCTTGAGCCAGCGCATCAGCGCGCCGATCAGCGGCAGTTTCTCGTACAGCTCCTCGGCCGCGTCCCAGTAGTCGCGGTGATCGGCGATGCGCCCATCGGGTGCGAGCACCAGGTGGGAGCCACCTCGCACCACCTGCTCCGTTTGCGTGTCGAAGCGCTGGAAGCGAAAGCGGAATTCCCACACCAGGAAGCACTGATCGCCATCGACCACGCGCTGCGTGACCAAGAAACGCGGCTCGTACAGGCTGGCGTACATGTGCTCGAACACAGCGCGGATCGCGGTCACGCCGCGCACCTCGTTGAACGGGTCCTTGAAGCGCGCGTCCTCGGTATAGAGCTGCGACAGGTGCGCCAGCGCCGCGGGCGAGAGGCCTTCGTAGAAGTCCACCGCGCGTTGCACCGCAGCGCGCATGTCAGCGTCGGTGCTCACAGGCCCGTGGCGCGGCGCACCACCGCAAAGAAGGCCCGGTAAGGCAACAGTCGCAAAAGCTTCATCCAGGTGGTAAACCGTTTGGGAAAGTGAATCTCGAATTGTCCGCGCGCCCAACCGGCCAGCATCGCCTGCGCGGCCTGCTCGGGCGTGATGAGCGCCGGCATCTGGAAGTCGTTCTGCGCCGTCAGCGGGGTCTGTACGAAGCCGGGGTGCACCACGCTCACGCCGATGCCTGCGGGCGCCAGATCCAGGTACAGGTTCTCGGCCAGGTGCGTGAGCGCAGCCTTGGTCGGGCCGTAGGCCAGGCTTTTTGGCAGGCCGCGAAAGCCGGCCACGCTGCTCATGAGGCACACATGCCCGCGCCCGCGCGCCTGCAGCGCCGGCAGCAAACCGCACAGCACGTTGAGCGCGCCCTCGTAGTTGATGGCCAGGTGGCGTTGCAGCTCGTCGCGGTCGAAGGCGTCCGCCCGCATGCTGCGGTAGTGGCCAGCGCAATAGACCATCACGTCCACCGGCCCCTGGGCCTGGATGGCACGCGTGGTCTGCGCCACGGCGTCACGGTCGGTCACGTCCAGCGGCCAGGCCTGCGCGCCCGGGTGCGCCTGCACGAAGGCTTCGAGCGCCGCGGTGCCGCGCGCCGACACCAGCACCTGCGCACCTCGTGCGTGCAGCGCGTGCGCGATCGCCGCGCCGATGCCACTGGAGGCACCCACCAGCCACACGCGCAGGCCGCGCCAGTCGGTCAAGGGCGGGTTCATCGGGCCGAACAGCCCCGGGGCGCTCACGCGACGTGATACCCCGTCGACAGAATCGGTCTGGCGCTCCACAGTGAGCGGACGACTGACCATGGCTCACACCCCCCGCTTCACGAAACTCAGCGTCACCTCGCCGAGGCGGATGCCGAACTTGCTCATGGTGGCTTTGTTGAGCATCACGCGCTCGTCCATGAGGTACATCCAGTCGTCGAACTGAACTTCGTAGGTCTTGCCATCCACCGGCAGCAGCAGCGTGTAGCCCCAGCGGAAGGCGTTGCCCGCGGTGCGTCCGCGCGCCTCGCCCAGCACATCGTCGGCGGTGCCGGTGTATTCGCCGTTGCCCAGGTGGCGCAGACGCCAGATGCGCTTCTGGCGCTCGCCGTCCGAGTAGATGAAGTCCTCGTCGAGCACGCCTTGCTCGCCCTGCCAGCTGCAGCGCATCACCACGGTGAAACGGCGCACCACCTTGCCCGAGCGGTCGGTGAACACGCCGTAGGCGTCGAGCGTGCCGTTGAAGTACTTGCGCAGATCGAGCACCGGCTTGTCGTTGGCGTAGTCGGCCACCTGGGGGCCGGCGCAGCCGACCAGCGCGGTGGCGCCGGTGGCCAGGGTGGCGGTGAGCAGCAGTCGTCGTTGCATGGTCGGGTTTCTTTCAGTGGGAAGGCGCACCGCGCCATGCCGTGGCCGGCGGTGCGCGCAGCACCAGACGCACCAGCGCGGCCGCCGCGAGCAGCTTGAGCACGCAGGGCAACACGCAGTAAGCGATGGTGAGGGTTTGCAGCGCGGCGGGGTCGCGCGCACCGGGCTCGTAGCCGAAGGCGCCGAGCAGCGGCAGCGCCAGGCCCGCCGCCAGCGCCAGGTTGAGCTTGGCGGCGAAGTTCCACCAGCCAAAGTAAGCGCCTTCGGCTTTGCCGCGTTCGCCGAGCTGGCCGATCAGCCCGGCCAGCAGGGCGCCGGGCAGCGCCAGGTCGGTACCCAGGGCCACGCCCGACAAGGCGCACACGACGAGGAACGGGATCGCATCACCAGCGCCCAGCGTGGCGGCCCAGGCAAACGTGAGCACCGCCAGCACCATGCCCGCCAGCCAGGTGCGGGCGAGGCCCAGCCGCGGCACGAGGCGCAGCCACATCGGCATGGCCAGCGCGGCGCTGAGGAAGTACACGCCCAGGAAGGCCGGCTCCAGCGCCGGGCTGGCCTGCAGGCGATCCTGCACGAAGAACAGCACCAGCGTGGCCGGCACGGCGCTGGCCGTGCCGTTGAGCACGAACACCGCCAGCAGACGGCGAAAGGCCGGCTCGCGCAGCGGGGAGCGCCCGGCGTGCGTTGTGGCCGGGCCACCGCTGTGCGGTACCAGACTGCGTGACCACGCCCACCAACCCAGCGCCAGCAGCAGCGCGAACGTGGCCACCGTGGCGCCCAGCCCGGCCACGGTGGGGAGCACCGCCGCCAACAGCACGCCCAGCAGCGAGAGTGCCTCGCGCCAGGCCACGACCCGCGAGCGCTGCGCCTCGTTGCCGCCCAGGCGCGCGCCCCAGGCCTGGTGCGCCACCGACACGACGCTGTAGGCGGTGTAGGTGATGGCCATGACCACACCCGCCCAGGCAAGCAGCGGTCCCGCGCCGGCGGTGACCACGGCCAGCGGCGGGAACAGCAAACCCCACAGTCCCAGCGCCAGCACCACCGCGCTCGCTGCGGCGACGGTCAGCAACGTGGCGTGCGAGCGCGCCGCGAGGCGGTCGCACCAGCGCCCGATCAGCGGGTCGAGCACGGCGTCGATGCCGCGTGCGGCGAGCAGCACGAAGCCGAGCGCGGCCAGCGGCGCCGCGAAGGCGCGCGCATAGTGGTTGGGCAGCAGCACATACAGCGGCAGGGCAACGAAGGCCAGCGGCAACCCGAGCAGGCCGTATCGCAGGCCGTGGCGCCAGCCGCCCGCGGCGGTAAAGGCCGCCGCCGGGTCTTCTTGTGCGGGCTGATGCTGCATGGCGGGCTTGACCTCAGCGCGCGGCAGGCGCCGTGGGCGCCGCCAGGGCCTGCAGCAGGGTTTCGCGCATGGCGGGTTGGGAGGTGCGCGGTGACAACCAGATGCCGAAGAACAGGCGCGAGAAGGCGTCGTCTTCCACCGCGCCGAGCAGCCGGCCATTGAGGTAAAAGCGTGCGCCGCTGCCGGGCACATGCACGCCGGTGATGCGGTCGCCCGCCTTCACGTCGGGAAACAGCCGCTGCATGGCCTGCAGCCAGCGCGCGGCACTGGCTTCGTCGATCGACGCCAGACCGCGCATCTCGTCGATCGAGCGTTTGGCGATGTCGGCGCCCTCGAACGCGCGCAAGTAGGCGAGTTCGAGCGCGAAGCGCTGTTCGCCGAAGCGCTGCGGATCAAAACCGGCGCGCGCATACAGCGTCGCGTCATAGACCTGGAAACCCCAGACGCGCAGGCGCGCCTGCCCGAGCGCCGTCTTGTCCTGCAGTGCCGCCGACACCGTGGCTTCGGGTTGTGCCTGCGCTGGCGCGGCAACACCCGACATCAAGGCGACACTCAGCAGCAAGGGGGCGGCTCGCATGGTGCAGGCCTCAGTCCGCTTTGCGCAGTGTGAACTGCAGAACGTCCGTGCTGCCCTCGGCGAACGCGGCCTCGCAATAGGCGAGGTAGAACTCCCAGGTGCGAAGGAAGTGGGTGTCGAAGCCCAGTTGCAGCACGGCCTCTTGCTCATGCAGGAAGCGCTCGCGCCACTGGCGCAGCGTGCTGGCGTAGTCGGCGCCGAAGGCGAATTCGTCAACCACCTCCAGGCCCGCGCGCGCAGCCTGTTCGCGCACTGCGGCCGGACTGGGCAGACAACCGCCGGGGAAGATGTATTGCTGGATGAAGTCGGTGCCGCGCAGGTAGCGCTCGAAGTGCTTGTCGGCAATCACGATGCTCTGGATGCAGGCGCGCCCACCCGGCTTGAGCAGCCGGGCCACCGCCTGGAAGTAGGTCGGCCAGTAAGCCTGACCGACGGCTTCCAGCATTTCGATGGAGCAGATGGCGTCGAACGGCGCATCCTGGATGTCGCGGTAGTCCTGCAGGCGCAGGTCGGCGCGTTCGCCGGCGCCGATGCCCTGCAGCCGGGCCTGCGCGAACGCCAGTTGCTCGGTGGACAGTGTCACGCCGACCACCGAGGCGTCGAACTCGGCCACTGCCTTTTCGGCCAGTGCGCCCCAGCCGCAGCCGATCTCGAGCACCCGGCTGCCGGGCTGAACGCCCGCCAGGCGCAGCGCGCGGCGCACCTTGGCGTGCTGTGCCTCTTCCAGCGACAGATCGGGCGTTTCGTACCACGCCGACGAGTAGTTCATCGTGCTGTCGAGCCAGCGTTCGTAGAATGGATTGCCGAGGTCGTAGTGCGCGTGGATGTTCTTGCGGCTATTGGCCTTGCTGTTGTGGTTGAGCAGGTGGCGGATGCGGTAAACCAAGCGCCCGATCCAGCTGCCGTGGATCACGTCTTCGACCCGGTGCCGGTTGTGCAGCATCACCTCGATCAGCGACACCAGGTTGGGCGTGCTCCAGTCGCCAGCGATGTAGCCCTCGGCAAAGCCGATGTCGCCCGACTTGAGCACCGCGGCACACACGTTCCAGTTGTGCAGGCGGATGCTAGCGTGCGTGCCCTCGGGACGACCGAAACGCTGCAGCGTGCCGTCGGGCAGCGTGACGGTGAGGCTGCCGTGCTCAATGCCCTGCAGCAATCGCAGCACCGTGCGCGCGGCCGCGGGCGCGTTGCGGGGCAGGGTGAAACCGGCGGGATGGCGGGGCGCTGTGGTCGTGTTCATCGTGGGTTCGATGGGAGGGCACTCGGGGAAGGGACCGCCGACACCGGATCGGCCGGTGCGGGAGGCAGATGGAAGAAGGGTGTGCGCTTGAGCCACAGGCGCAGCGCCTGCCAGTGGATGCGCGCGATCACGGCAAGCGTCATGGCCGGGTGCGACCACAGCGCGCGGCGCACGGTCTGGCGCGTGAGGGGCACCAGCTCACCGCTCACGCTGGTGTTGAGCAACGGCTGCGGCTGCTGCGGATCGTCGAAGTAGTCGATGCGCACCACGGTGCGCGCCGGCTTTTCGGCGGTGGGTTCGGTGCGCATGAAGACGAAGCGATAACGACCTTGCACCGGGCAGAAGGGGGAGACGTGGAACACCTTGTCGGCTTCGCAAGGCTGGCCCAGCCGCGGCGCGTCCAGCAGGTAGCAGTGGCGTTGGCCGAAAGTGTTGTTGACCTCGGCAAGCACCGCGCGCAGCGTGCCGTCGGCGCGCTCGCAGTACCAGAAGCTCACGGGCTTGAAAACATAGCCCAGCACCCGAGGGTAGGTGTGCAGCCAGACCTCGCCGTCGGCATCGTGGATGCCGTGCGCATGCAGCACCTCGTCGATCCAGGCCAGGCAGTCGGTGCGGCCGTCGCCGTGGTCGCGGTCGTGAAAGCTCAGTGCCGAGAATCGGTTGCGTGCGAGCGCGCCGACGCCGTGGATGCGCAGGCTGCGCAAGGGCAGCAGCAGGAAGTGCGTGGGGTAGGCGAACGCATGGCGGCGCGGCCGCGTGCGCGCGTGGCGCACCTGGCCGAAGCCGATCAGCGCGCCAGCGCTCAACGCACGACCTCCGGCGCAGGGGTGCCTTGGCGCGCCGAGTCGGCCAGGCCCAGCTGGTCGATCACACCGCGTGCCGCCTGCAGACCGGCCTTCAGACCATCTTCGTGGAAGCCGTAGCCGCACCACGCGCCCGCAAACCAGGTGTGCTGTTGCCCTTGCAGCGCGGGCACTTGCGACTGCGCGCGGATGGCCTCGAGATCGAACACCGGGTGGTCGTAGTCCCAGGCGCCGAGCACGTGCTGCGCGGCGATATCCCGTTGCGGGTTGAGCGAGACGATCACCGGCTGCGCCACCGGCAGCGGCTGCAGCTTGTTGAGCAGGTAGTGCAGGCACACGCGCGCTGATTCCACCTCGCGCTGCGGAGCGCGTTCGTAGTTCCAGGCCGCCCAAGCGCGGCGTGCGGTGGGCAGCACCGAGGTGTCGGTGTGCAGCACGGCGCGGTTGGGCTGGTAGCGGATGGCGCCCAGGACCGCGCGCTCCTCGGCCGACGCCGCGTTGCCCAGCAGCCGCAGCGACTGGTCGGTGTGGCAGGCCATGACCACCGCGTCGAAACGCTCGACCCGCCCATCGGTGACCACGCGCACGCCGTCGGCGTCGCGCACGATCTGCTGCACCGGTGTCGCCAGCCGAGCGTCACCCACCCCGGCCACGATCTTCTGCACGTACTGGCGAGCACCGCCGGCCACCGTGAACCAGCGCGGTCGGTTGGCCACCTGGATCAGCCCGTGGTTGTGGCAGAAGCGCACCATCGTCGCCACCGGGAAACGCAGCATCTGGTCTGTCGGGCAACTCCAGATGCAGCCCAGCATGGGCAGGAAGTACCAGTCCCGGAATTCATCGGAGAAGCGCTGCTCGCGCAGGAACTCGCCCAGCGGTTGCAGCAGCGGGCTGTCGGGAGCAAGGTCCGCGCCGCGCTCGGCCAGCGCGGTGCAGACGCGGTTGAAGCGCACGATCTCGGCCAGCATGCGCCAGAAGCGCGGTCGCAGCAGGTTGGCCCGTTGGGCGAACACGCTGGAAAGGTCCGAGCCGCTCCATTCAAGCGTGGTTCCGCTTGGGCCGGCGCCGCCAGCCTGCACCGAGAACGACATGTCCGAGCCCGCCAGCGGCACATCCAGCTTCGCCAGCAGTGCCAGCAGATTGGGGTAGGTGCGCTCGTTGAGCACCAGGAAACCGGTGTCGACACCGAAGGTGGTGGGTCGACCCTGCGGATCGGGCAGTGTCACGTCGACGGTGTGCGTGTGGCCGCCGAACCAGGGGCCGGCCTCAAACAGGGTGACGTCGGCCAGGCCCTGCAGGGTGTGGGCCGCTGCGAGGCCGGCGATGCCCGAGCCGACCACGGCCACCCGCCGCTGTGCAGCGGGGCTGACGGGCTTTGCGACGGGGATGACGGGGTCGATGTACATAGCGACCCGTCAGGCTGACAAGGCCGAACCGCGCCGGCCGTGGGTGAAAGAAATTGCTGCGAAGCGCCCCGAAACGAACAAGGGAGGGAGGGAGGAGGAGGAGAAGCGCCTCGGGATTGCAACCGGGTCACAGGGACCTGAGAGGCTTCGCAGCAGAAAACGGGGGTTGTCGTACACGTTCCTCCCGCAACCCGGTGCTGGGACGCCGCGCATGGCGGGGAAGTTCCCCGGTCGATGCGACTGGCGGGCGTGAGGGACGGTGCGTGCGGGCATGTCTGATATGAACTGATCGGTTCTGATCGATACTATGTAGTATTCAAATGCCCACGTCAAGTCAATTCATGCAAGGGCGACAGCCCCGGCGACGGCAGGGATTCCCCACCCGGCCCCGGGGCTGTGCCGGTGGGCCAAAAGGCACCCCCCGCCTACAATCCTGCCCGTTTGCCGCGCGCGCCACCGAGAGACCGCCATGCTTTATCCCGAACTCTTCAAGCAACTCGAGTCCGTCCGCTGGGACATGGAGAAGGACATTCCGTGGTCCCAGTTCGATGCGGTCAGGCTGACCGACGAACAGGCCCAGACCATCAAGATGAACGCCATCACCGAATGGGCGGCCTTGCCGGCGACCGAGATGTTCCTGCGCGATAACCGCGACGACAGCGATTTCTCCGCCTTCATGTCGATCTGGTTCTTCGAGGAACAAAAGCATTCGCTGGTGCTGATGGAGTACCTCAAGCGGTTCCGCCCCGACCTGGCCCCGACCGAGCAGGAACTGCACGACATCCGTTTCGAGTTCGACCCGGCACCCGCGCTGGAGACGCTGATGCTGCATTTCTGCGGCGAGATTCGCCTCAACCACTGGTACCGCCGCGCGGCCGAGTGGCACACCGAACCGGTCATCAAGCACATCTACACCACCCTCAGCCAGGACGAGGCGCGCCACGGCGGTGCGTACCTGCGCTACATGAAGCGTGCCATTGCCAAGTTTGGCGACGAAGCGCGCTCGGCTTTCGCCAAGGTCGGTGTGCTGATGGCCAGTGCGCGCCGCACCGCTCAGGCCTTGCATCCCACGAACCTGCACGTCAACAAGGCGCTGTTTCCCAACGACACCATCCAGAGCCGCCTGCCTGACCCGGCATGGCTGGAACACTGGCTGGACAAGCAGATCGCTTTCGACGCCTCCTGGGAGAGCAAGGTGGTCGAGCGGATCCTGCACAACCTGAGCCTGCTGATGGACAGCAGCTTCAAGTCGGTTCAAGAACTCAACCGCTTCCGCAAGTCGCTCGCGGTGAGCGGGGGTGCGGCGCCCGCGGCGGCCTGATGCCGCGCTGCGGGCTTAGTCGGCACCGCCCGCGCGGCGCGACCGCCACGCGCTGAGCGCGCCCAGCACGGCACCCCAGGCCGCGCCCACGAGGTGAGCGGCCTGCACCACAGACACCTCATTGCCCGGGTCCCAGACCACGGGCTGGCGCCAGCCCTGTTCGATCATCAGTTTGACCAGCACGCCACCGAGCAGGACGGCGCCCCAGGGCCGGGCGCGTTGTGGCGCAGCGCCTGCGACGAGGTGCAAGCCCAGCACCATCACGCCCGCGTGCAGCAGACCGGACAGGCCGACCGCGTAGCCCACGTGGGGCCAGGCATCCAGGCTGGCCTGCAACAGCGGCCAGCTCAGCGCCCAGGCCAGCGCGGCCGACAGCGGCGGGCGCAGGACCCAACCTGCGGCCGTGAGCGCGCCCAGCGCGAGCTGGTTGCCGATCAGGTGCGGCGTGTTCAGGTGCACCCAGGCGCTGGTCCACAAGGTCCAGGGCTGAGCCGGCCACAGGTCGGCGCGCCAGGTCAGGGCCTGCACCGCGGGCTCGCGTGCCCACCAGAGCAGCATGCTGGCCACGCCGTGCACGGCGCACAGCAGCAACCAGGCCCGCGACCCTTTCATGGGTTGGCCAACACGGCCTGCCAGAGGCGTTGCACCGCCTGAGCCTCGTCCTGGAGTTCGGCCGGGTCCACCTGGGTGGGCGCTTCGTCCAGCCGTGCGCGGTGCTGCACCTGGCGCAGGCGCCGGTAGGCGTTGGCGGCGTCTTCGCCCACGCCCGCGGGCAGCAGGCCGGCGGCCTCGGCGCGGCGCAGCAGGTTGATATTGCCGGTGTTGGCGCGCAGCGCCGGGTGTTGGCGCGAATGCAGCAGCACCAGGTACTGCACCACGAACTCCACGTCGACCATGCCGCCCACGCTGTGCTTGACGTCGAAGCGCTCACCGCGCACCGGGTGGGCGGCACGCACCTTCTCGCGCATGGAAACGATCTCGGTCGCCAGCGCTTGCGCGTCGCGTGGCGCGGTGATCACCGCCTCGCGCACAGCGTCGAAGCGCGCGGCCAGCCGATCCTCGCCCAGGACGAAGCGCGCACGCGTCATCGCCTGATGCTCCCAGGTCCAGGCGGTGTTGCTGCCGCGCTGGGTCTGGTACTTCTCGAAGGCCTCGAAGCTGGTGACGAGCAGGCCGGAGTTGCCGTTTGGCCGCAGCGCGGTATCGATCTCGAACAGGTCGCCCTCGCCGGTCTTGACCTGCAGCCAGTTGATCATCTTGCGGACGAACGCGGCGTAGATTTCACTGGCGTTCTCGTGCTCGTCCTCATAGACGAACACGATGTCCAGGTCGCTGCCGTAACCCAACTCCTTACCGCCGAGCTTGCCGTAGCCAATGATGGCGAAGGCGGGTGTCTCGCGGTGGCGGTTCTTCAGGCGCTGCCAGCACCAGCGGGCCGTCAGGCGCAGCACCGCGTCGGCAAGCGCCGAGAGGTCGTCGGCGACTTCCTCCACCGTGAGCTTGCCCTCCACGTCGCGCGCCAGCGTGCGGAAGGTCTCGGCGTGGTGCGCGCGCCGCAGCAGGTTGAGCAGGGCCTCCTCGTCGTCCTCGCCGGTGGTGCGCAGCGAGGCGCGGCGCGACTCGCACTCGGCCTCGAAGACCGTGGCGTCGAAGCGCTCGGCCAGCAGCTGCTGGCTCGCGAGTTCGTCGATCACACCCGGGTGCTGGATCAAATAGCGCGCTGGCCATTTGGCCGCACCCAGCAAGCGCAGCAGCCGTTCGTGAACCGAAGGCCGCTCTTGCAGCAGCGCCAGGTAGCTCTCGCGCCGTAGCAGTGGCTCGATCCAGTCGGCCATGCGCAGGGCGGCCAGTTCGCTCACCCGGCCTTCGTCGATCCACGCGCCGGTGCGCTGCACCAGGCGCACCAGGCGCAGCCGCGCGTCCTCGCGCAGCGCCAGCACGCGCGGGTGGGTACGCCACTGCTTCAGGCGCTCGGCCAGCGCTGGCGGCAGCGTGTTGAGCACCAGCGCGAAATCGTCCTCGGCGCTGCGCGGCGTACCGCCGTTGCAGCCCTTGCCCTTGCAGCTGCCCTGACCGTTGCCGAGCAGGGTGTCGAACTCCTCGGCCACCAGTTCCCGGTGGGCGTCCAGCGCGTGCAGGAAGGCACAGGTGTTGGCAAAGCCCATGGTGGCGGCGATCCAGGCGAGGTCCTCGTCGCGCTCGGGCATCAGGTGCGTCTGCTGGTCGTCCAGGTACTGGATGCGGTGCTCCACCTTGCGCAGGAATTCGTAGGCCTGGGCCAGCGCGCCCGCCTTGTTGGCGGGCATCAGCCCGGCCTTGCTCACGCGCTGCAGCGCATCCAGTGTCGGGCGCGTGCGCAACTCGGGAAACTGCCCGCCTCGCACCACCTGCAGCAGCTGCACGGTGAATTCGATTTCGCGGATGCCGCCGCGCGAGAGTTTCACGTCGTTGGCGCGGCCCGGGTTGCCCGCCGCGCGCTTGGCCGCGTGGTCACGAATCTGGCGGTGCAGCACGCGCAGCGACTCGAAGACGCCGTAGTCGAGATAGCGGCGGAACACGAAAGGCAGCACCGTGGCGCGCAGGGCCTGCATGCCGCTGGCGTGGATCGCATCGGCCGGCGCGATCACACGGCTCTTGAGCCAGGCGAAACGTTCCCACTCCCGTCCCTGCACCTGGAAATACTCTTCCAGCGCACCGAGCGACACCACACTGGGTCCCGAGTTGCCGTTGGGCCGCAGCGCCAGGTCGACCCGGAACACATTGCCGTGTTCGGTGGTGTCACCCACCGTCTGGTAGATGTGCTTGACCGCCTTGGCAAAGTACTCGTGGTTGCTCAGGCGTTGCCGCCCCTCGGCATTGCCGGCGGTTTCGCCGTCCTGGTCATAGACGTAAATCAGATCGATGTCGCTCGACACATTGAGCTCGCGCGCGCCGAGCTTGCCCATGCCGATCACCCACAGCTGGGCGCGTTGCCCGTTGTCTTCGGCCACCGGCATGCCGTGCACCGCGTCGAGTTCGTCGAAGGCGAGCCGGCAGGCTTCATCGAGCGCGAGTTCGGCCAGTTCGGTGACAGCGCGCGTGACGGCTTCAAGCGAAGCGCCCTGTTCGCAGTCGATCACGGCCAGCCGCTCGAGCACGAGCTGGCGCAAGACGCGCAGCGCAGCCGGTACCGGCAGACCGCGCTCGGCCGTGAGCGCGGCCAGGCAGACGCGCATCGTGGTCTTGTCGGGCGCACCCGGTGGCAGGCAGGCCAGTTCGCCGGCGTAGCGACGGCGGATGCGCTGCACGAAGCGCGCGTGGTCCGCGTGGGCGGACGGTGGACGGGAGGTCACATTCGTTGACAAGGCGCGCTCACCGATGTCGGAACCCGGGCCGGGAGGCCTCGTCATAATTCGCAATGGACATGATGCGTTTCCCTGCGGCCAGCGACCCGCGCAACGAACAGACCGTTGCGGCCGGCCGCGCATTGCGCTTGTGGGCGCTTGCCACGCGCGTGCTGTTGTGGCTGCTGGCCGGCCTGTGGGGCATCTTCCTGCTGACGTGGATCGTTTTGCAGGCGTGGATTGTGCCGCGGATCGAAAACTGGCGCCCTGACCTGGAACGTTGGGCAAGCCGCGCAGTCGGGGTTGAGGTGCGCATCGCGCGTATTCAGCCGTTGCCCGGCGCCGGTGCCGTCCCCGGCCTGCCGCCGCTTGTCCCGTCATTCGAATTGCGCGACGTCCAATTGCTCGACGCCGGCGGGCGCCCGGCGCTGCAACTGCCGGTGGTGCGCAGCGCGGTCTCGGTCGCCTCGCTGTGGCGTGGCGGCTTCGAGCAGATTCACATCGAGCAGCCCGTTCTCGACGTGCGCCGGCTCGCCGATGGCCGCATCGAGGTGGCCGGTATCGATCTGTCGGGTCCCGGCGATGGCAATAACCCCGCTGCCGAGTGGTTTTTCGATCAAACCGAGTTCGTGGTGCGCGCCGGCACGGTGCGCTGGAGCGATGAGCAGCGTGCGCTGCCGCCGGTGTTGCTGCGCGATCTCGACTTCGTGGCGCGCAACGGCCGCCGCACGCACGAGTTGCGCCTGGACGCCACGCCCGATGCCGCCTGGGGCGATCGTTTCAGCCTGCGGGCTCAGCTGCGCGAGCCCCTGCTGCGCCTGCCCGGCACCCAGAGAGGTGCGGCCCCCTGGCACGACTGGAGCGGCCAGCTCTACGCCGACCTGCCGCGCGCCGACGTCGCCGAGCTGCGCGCCCATGTCGACCTGAGCGACTGGGGCGTGCAGGTGCGCAGTGGGCAGGGTGCGCTGCGCGCCTGGGCACGGTTGCAGCGCGGCCAACTCGACAACCTCACGCTGGACGCCGCACTCGACGGGGTGGACCTGCAGCTGGGTACCGGGCTACCGGCCCTGGCGCTCGATCAGCTCGACGGCCGCCTGGAAGCCGCCTGGAGCGACACCGACTGGACGCTGGGCACCGAGCGGCTCGCCTTTCGCACGCCCGAGGGGCTGAGCTGGAACGGTGCCGCCGTGCGCGTAACCCACCAGCCCGCGCGCGAACGCCAGGGCCCGCGCACCTCGGTGCAGGCGCAAGGCGTGGACCTGGCCACCCTGTCGGCGATGGCCGAACGGCTGCCCTTGCCGGCCCAGGCGCGGGACTGGCTGGCGCGCCTGCAGCCACGCGGCCGGCTGGACGACATCGACTTGCTGTGGCAGGCGCGCGGCAGTGGGCCAATGGCCGATCATGTGGTGGCGCGGGCGCAAGGGCGCGTCAGTGGGCTGGCGCTCAGCGGCGAGCCGAGCGGCCAGCGCTCGCGCAGCGGCCGCTTCCCGTTGCCCGGTCGCCCTGGCATCGAAGGCGCCGACATCGGCTTCGAACTCGACCAGGACGGCGGCCGGGCGCAGCTGACCCTACGTCAGGGCGCGCTCGATTTTCCCGACGTCTTCGAAACCCCCCGCATCGAGCTTGAGCGCCTCGACGCCCGATTGCGCTGGCGCATCAAGGGCGATCGCATCGAGGTCGATGTCGACGACGGCAGCTTTGCCAATGCCCACGCCGCCGGCACGCTGCGCGCGAGCTGGCACACCGGGGACCCCGCCACCAGCCCGGCGCGCTCGCGCTTTCCGGGCGTGCTTGACCTCACCGCGCAGCTCTCGCGCGCCGACGGCACAGCGGTGCACCGCTACCTGCCCCTGAGCGTGCCCGAGCGTGCGCGCCGCTACGTGCGCGAGTCGGTGCTCGCCGGCAGCGCGCGAGAGGCGGCGTTTCGCATCCAGGGCGAGATCTGGGACATGCCGTTCAATGAGCCGCAGCACACCCCGGGCACCTTTCGCATCGCGGCGGCGCTCGAAGGCGTCGATTTCGACCACCTGCCCACCTATCTGCAGGCGCCCGGCGACGCTGCCTGGCCCGGCGTGCGCGGTGCACGCGCCCGGTTCGAACTCGACCGCACCGCCCTGCGCATCACCGGCATCGAGGGGCGCATTGCCGGCGCCGACGGCGTGCGGCTCGACCAGGGCTCCGTGGTGGTTGAGGATCTGATGCACCAGCCCGTGGTGCAGGTGACCCTGCGTGCGCAGGGTCCGGGCGCGTCGTTGCTGGGTCATGTGCAACGAACGCCTCTCAACAACTACACCCAGCAGGTACTGGCGCAGGCCAGTGCGAACGGTGCCGCCACCACCGAGTTGCAGCTCGATCTGCCGCTGGACGATCTGTCGGCCGCGCGCGTGCGCGGCTCGGTGCAGCTCGATGGCACCGACCTGCGCATCACGCCGGCCTCTCCCATGCTGGGGCGCGCGCGCGGCAAACTCAGCTTTTCCGAGAACGGTTTTGCCTTCAGCGGTGCGCGCGCACAGGTGCTGGGCGGCGAGCTGGTGTTTGACGGCAGCCTGCGTCGCGACGCGCAAGGCATGGCCTTGCTGCAGTTCCGCGGCCAGGGCAGTGCCAGCGCCGCCGGCCTGCGCGAGGGCGGGCTGGGTGCTGCGTCGGCGCTGTTTGCGCACGCCAGCGGCAGCACCACCTACGCGGTGCAACTCGGCTTTCGCGGTGGCGAGCCCGAGCTGCGCATCAACAGCACGCTGCAGGGGCTGAGCTTGCAGTTGCCGGCGCCGCTGGCCAAGGCCGCCGAGGCGAGCTGGCCGCTGCGCTACGACACCAGCGTGCTTGCGCTGCATGCCGATGGCCGCGCCGCGCGCGAACGCACGCTGCTCACCCTGGGCCCTTCCGGCACCCCGGTGGTCGATCTCCACCTGGAGCGCGATCTCGGTGCGGCTGGCGCGAACGTTGCGCAAAGCCTCCGCGGCAGCATCGCCGTGGGCCTGCCCGCGGGGGAACGCGCGCCGCTGCCCGAGCAAGGCATTGCTGCGCAGGCGCGCCTGGGCGAACTCGACGTGGACGCCTGGCGCCGCCTGGCGAGCAGCGCCGCGCTGACACCCGGCGAGGCCACGGCCTGGATGCCCGCGCGCGTGTCGCTTCAGGCCGACGCGATCACCGTGGACGGACGGCGCTTCCAGCGCGTGTTGCTGGGGGCATCGCGCGACGGTGCGCTGTGGCGCGCCAGCGTGGATGCGGACGAACTCAACGGCTATGTGGAGTTTCGGCCAGGGGGCGGCGGCGCCGGTTCGACGGGCGCGGGCACCGTATACGCGCGGCTGGCCCGGCTCACGTTGCCCAAGGCCGCGCCACGTGAAGTCGAGCGGTTGCTGGAGCAGCCCACCACCGTGCCCGCGCTCGACATTGCCGTGGACGAACTGCAATGGGACGGCCGCTCGCTCGGCCGTGTCGAGATCGATGCGGTCAACCGTGGGGCCGGCGCCGGGCGCGCGGGCGAATGGCGCCTGAACGCGTTGCGTGCCACTTTGCCCGAGGCCCGGCTCAGCGCCAGCGGCAACTGGGCGCCGATGGCGGCGCAGACCGATGGCGCCGCGCCCGGGCAGCGCCGCACCGCGTTGCAGTTCCGGCTGGACGTGCAAGACAGCGGCGCGTTGCTCACGCGCTTCGGGCGCGATGGTCTGGTGCGCGGTGGGCGTGGTCGCCTCGAAGGCAGTATTGGCTGGCTCGGTGCGCCGTTCTCCATCGACCATGCCACGCTGGCCGGCCAGCTAAAACTGGACGTGGAGCGTGGCCAGTTCCTCAAGGCCGACCCGGGTGCCGGGCGCCTGCTCGGGGTGCTGAGCCTGCAGGCGCTGCCGCGCCGCCTGGTGCTTGATTTCCGCGATGTCTTCTCCGAAGGCTTCGCGTTCGACTTCGTGCGCGGCGATGCCCGCATCGAGCGCGGTGTGCTGTTCACCAACAACCTGCAGATGAAGGGTGTGAATGCTGCCGTGCTGATGGAAGGCACGGCCGACCTCGCGCGCGAGACGCAGGACCTGAAGGTGGTGGTGGTGCCCGAACTCAACGCCGGCACCGCCTCATTGATCGCCAGCGCCATCAACCCGGCGGTGGGGCTGGGCACGTTCCTCGCCCAATTCCTGCTGCGCCAGCCCCTGCAAAGCGCGGCCACCCAGGAGTTCCACGTCAGCGGCAGCTGGGCCGACCCGCAGGTGCAGAAGGTGGCGCGCAACCCTGCGCCGGCCTCCTCCACATCCACGCCCACGCTGCAGTAAGCTCGACCGCTCTCCCTCTCCGCTGTCACAGGAAGCCGCATGAAAGTCGCCGCCCTTCAGATGGTCTCGGGCATCAGCCTGGACGCCAACCTCAGCGAAGCCCTGCGCCTGCTGCGCCAGGCGGCCGCGGCCGGCGCCGAACTGGCGGTGCTGCCCGAGTACTTCTGCTTCATGGGCGCGCGCGACGAGGACAAGCTCG